>Ga0255039_10000711_pt1 | contig 10836 bp, 9 predicted proteins | sample BC1_12_1_MG_FD_181713 | JGI IMG/M metagenome (GOLD analysis project Ga0255039, IMG submission 181713) | Seawater microbial communities from Strait of Georgia, British Columbia, Canada - BC1_12_1 | ecosystem: Environmental > Aquatic > Marine > Strait | place: Canada: British Columbia | collected... | reverse complement strand
CCAAAAACCATGTTTATGATGTTAATAATGGTGATTTATATATTTAACTAGTATGAAATTTAACGAAAAGCATGATATATCAACGTACCAAATCCTAAGACATAAAGATATATTGAGAAGTATTTCAGTTTTGATTTCTTTAAAGCCCATACCAAAATACGCAATGCAAAAAAGCCCGAAATGGCACTCACCAAACAACCAACTAACGTTGGCCCCCACCAATCTAGCGAAACCTGATTCACTTCAAAAAAGTCTATGCCATCAAGTAATGCTGCCCCACATATCACAGGTACACCAATCAAAAAACTAAACTCAGCAGCCCACTCCCGTCTTAATCCAAGCAATACCGCAACACAAATGGTAGAACCACTTCGGGATATACCTGGAAACATCGCTAAACCCTGAGCCGCGCCAATGGCTACTGCTGCCAATAATGCAAATTGTTTTAAGGACCCCTTAACATGCTTTTGTCTATCTGTGATTAATAAAACAGTCGCAGTAATCAACCAACATGTTGCAACCATATTCATTGATCCAAAACCATCTTTGATAAAATCATGCAATAAGATATAGACAATTGCAGTGCCAAAGATGGCAGCGCATGCCATAACTGAGAGCTTGGCTGAGCCTGATACTTGATATCGTGCTAATGGTTTTTTGATATGATAAATATCGACGATTAATCCGCGCAGATACTTACTCACTTTGATACGATAGAACCACACTATGGCAGCAACAGTCCCCAAGTGGGCTATCAAATCAAAAAAAATCATTTTGTCTGATTCAGGATCTAAACCAAATAAATTTTGAAATAACACCAAATGCCCCGAACTTGATACTGGTAGAAATTCAGTAAACCCTTGTACTATTCCCAATATTATTGCTTCAAAATATCCCACAAACTACCCTTATCAGTTATTGAATTAAAAAATACCATGCTATTTGTAGACAAATATTGGCATAGATCCCAGCAGCAATATCATCAAGTAATACACCCCACACCCCTGGTAATTTTTCTAGATTACGCACTGGAGACGGTTTGAGGATATCAAAAAATCGAAAAGCAAAAAAACCAACGGCAGTAACTAAAACAATGGAAAACCATGATATTGAGATATCTGCCCCAAAGGTAAATAAACCGAAGTAAGCAACAGCTTGACCTGCCTGTTCATCACTCACTATTTGACCAGGGTCTTTTCCAAATTCTTCAATGAAGCGATCGCCATACACCACCGTTACAACGCAACCATGCACTGCAACCCCACACATCAGTAACAACATCGCCATAGGCGATATACCGCATAAAGCCGCTATCAAAAAAATTGCTGAGACAACCGCGGATCCGCATGTGCCAGAGGCAACCCGACTATAACCGGTCCCAAATACTGATAACCAAATTCGATACATCTTTTTCCCCTTATAAAATTAAGTTGCTTCTGCTTCTGCTACTGGTGCCTCAGCATCAAGCTTTGGCTTTATTTTATGCGCCCTTGTTTCATCCAATACATATTCGAGGTTCACCAATACTTGCTTAACCTCTTTATCTTTCAAGTTCAAGATATCTTGTAAAGCTTCGCCAATCGCTGGCATATATTTTTTTATATAACTACGCTTGAGTAATTCTTCTTTTTCGCGCTTAATGCCTTTGAGATAACGGCCTAATCGCCTACCACACTCTGACAAAGCCAATCGTATTTCTTTGATAATCTCTGGGTAGTGCGCAACGGCCTCTTTACTTTCAGAGGTAAACGGCACCCAAACAGATCCCATATGTACCAATACCGTCAAAGGACCACTAGGTAAAGCACCTCGGCTTTGCGGTACACCATATGAACGCCAATTGGTTTGTACGATCGATTGAAATATAGCACATGCCGATTGTTGGTATTGTAAAGGAACGCGATTAGCAAAACGTAATATTCTAGCAAGCTGCGCTTCGATTTCTACGGCATCTTCGATTTCCTTACCCTTATTTTTTTTGTCTAACTTGGCTTGTTCTCTTTCGAGCTTTTTGTCTGCTGCATCCTGGTCTGCAGTAAAACCGGTCCCTCCCCATGCAATAGCGACTTCAACCAAAAATGGATTCCCCCTATATACCGTTGCCGGCCGCGTACTTGTTGTATAAAAATCGGCTTTAACAACTTCTTTAATACCACCTAATAACGCTTCTTCACCAATGGGACAAATAGACGAAGTGCTAGGCGCCATAATTTTGGTTTCATTAATTGCCTTATGCAAATGTTCTGCATCTACATGATTAATCGATTGTGGTTTAGTGCGCGCCTTGATCTTTGCACGTTTTAAAATCTCCTGACTGACCTTTGGACTAACCCTAGAGAATCCGCTTATCAAAAAATCTGTCATTGTCTTTTCGTGTGCATCATGACACATCTTGAGCAATACGCCAAGCTCAACACCATACGGATGCGGCTTAACAGCTTCAGGTGTATCGACTGGTTCCGAAACACTACGTTCATACAGACGTTTTTCACCATCTGGCATGATAAATGTAATTTCCGCATGCGGATTTACAATCGCTGTTTGCGCAAGATACTCATCTACGCCACGACGTCCTTTTTGAAATTTAGCAATCATTTCAATTTCTACGCGGGTTCCAGATTTGGTATCCCACTCGATAATGTCGTCTTTTTTTATTTCAGGTCGATTTTGCTTGGTGTTGATTTGTAATTCGTAATAATGTGCTTTAGCTCTTGGCCCTGTTTTTGACCTTATAATCACCGGCTTACCAGTAGTGATCAATCCATACATACCTGCTGCTGAAATACCAATACCTTGTTGACCCCGACTCATCCGTAAAGCATGAAATTTACTACCATATAACAAACGACCAAAGATATTGGGGATTTGTGCTTTAACAATGCCCGGGCCATTATCTTGTACCGCCACGATAAACCGCTCTTCATTTATTTGCGTGATCTCAACAATGATATCAGGAAGAATATGCGCTTCTTCGCACGCATCAAGTGAATTATCCACAGCTTCTTTAACCGTTGTCAAAAGCGCCTTACGCGGATTATCAAAACCGAGTAAATGTCTATTTTTTGCAAAAAACTCGGAGACAGAAATCTCCTTTTGTTTCTTAGACATCGAAATCGCTTTGGCCTCAATGCGATCATCAGAAATGACTTCTATCTTTTTGACTTTTTTGGGCACAGCTTTTGGCGGGGCACTATCTTCTTTTTTTGTCTTCTTCACACGCTTCTTACCGCTTTTTGCAGTGACTGCTGCTACTTTACCCTTTTTGACTTTCTTCACTTTTTTAACAACCTTTTTCTTGGCCATTGATGACTCCACACCTTATTTCGTTAAATATTACTTTATATCTTAAGACGCCTTGCGGCAGTTTCACAAATTGCCGCATGGCATCAAACAAAATTTCTTTATATACACATCGTTAACATTATCGAGATTTTGACAATATTTCTATGGTTTATCTATAAAAAGGAATCACATCTCAATAAATCGCTACAAAGGCGCCCTGTCGCCGGTCTTTAACGACCTATTGGCTACTTTTATCATAAAGGGCTAAAACATTGGTTTGATTATTTATCAAAAAAAAAAGCACTTAATACCATCAAATTATTTGGTATTAAGTGCTTTATATGGTTTTAAAATCACGTTTTAATCGTCATAGCCATCAGGAAGTGCACAAGCAATGACCTTATTGATATATGGCTTTTCACGTAAAGATGCCAACGCTTCTTCACTTGGTAATTTGTCAGAATTGATTGCTAACGCTGCACGTTTCGCCTCTTTAACACAACCAACACCCATGGTATCAATATTAATATTATGGGTGCCACATACTGTACCTACAGCACCAATGACACCTGGATGATCTTCGTTTAAGATGACAAGTAATGTCCCAACAGGACTTACCTCTAACATAAAATCATCGATAGATACAATACGTGGGATATTATTATCGTACACTGTACCAGTGATCGAATGATCTGTTTCATCTGTGACGACACGGATGCTAATTGAATTTGCCCAATCTAGCGAATCAATATTCTTTGTTTCATCAACACTAATGCCACGTTGTTTTGCTAAAAATGGTGTGTTGACAACATTTAATGTTTCTTCAAAATGTGATTGTAATAAACCAATACTAAATGCACATGTCAAAGCTGATGTGTCTAATGTCGCAATATCACCACGGTAAGTTACTTCTACCCTTTGAATACTGCCTTGACTCATAGCAGAAATTACCGTCCCTAAACGTTGCGCCAGGGGACGATATACTTTTACAAGTTCTGGCATTGATTTTGCCAAACCAGGCACATTCACTGCGTTTCTGATCTGCGTACCGCGAATAGCATCCACAAGTTCTTGTGCGGCATCAATGGCAACTTCGACCTGCGCCTCTTCGGTGCTGGCACCCAAATGCGGTGTTACAATGCAGTTATCCAATGTTTCAAAACCGCGATTCTTAGGTGGTTCTTCATGGAATACATCTAATGCTGCCCCAGCAATCACATTATTTTTTAGCGCTTCGTATAAGTCTTCTTCATTAATGATGGGACCACGCGCTACGTTAATAATTCGGGCTGATGGTTTCATCATCGCTAAACGTTCTGTATTGATCATACCGCGCGTTTCATCTGTCACAGGCATATGTAAAGTAATGTAATCCGCATTCTTAATCACTTCATCAATCGAATCAAACACGGAAATACCTTCTGAACTCATCGCATCTTTTGATGCGAATGGATCATAACCGATGACTTTCATTTTGAGCCCCATTGATCTTCTGGCAACAGCCAAACCGATTCGACCCAACCCAATCACACCAAGGGTCTTACCCATAAGTTGAGTGCCCATAAACTTTTTACGATCCCAACTACCTGCCTTCATCGTTGTGCTACCTTGAACAATATGACGTGAGAGCGACATCATCATCGCAACAGTATGTTCTGCAGCGCTAATGGTGTTTCCATCAGGTGTATTCATAACAACAACACCTTTTTGCGTTGCGACTTTGATATCAACGTTATCAACGCCAACACCAGCTCTAGCAACGCCACGTAAGCGACCAGAATTTTCAAGCACTTTAGCAGTAACCTGTGTACCCGATCGGATAATCAAACCATCATATTCACCGATGATCGAAGCAAGTTCTTCTTCAGGAATACCTAGGTTAACTGTAACTTCAACATCATCCATGGCCGATAATAAATCTAGCCCTTCCTGAGCCAGTTTGTCTGTGACAAGTATCTTAATAATGGTTCAACCCTTTCAGTCGAATTTTAATAATTTGATCAGCTTATAAAAAACCAATTGAGTATTATGATTGATCATTACTTTGGTGTCTATACTTTTTCCTTGACGTTGTAGAATAATTCAACGATCCTTTAGGCTTATGGAGAAACTTACCAAGCGAAACGGCATTCGACGCAGTAAACCAGGCACCTCGCCCGCGACCCCCATTGTTGTGACATCACCGGCGGCCAAGGTCATCACGTACCCAATAAACGCCCCTATTACAGCTACAACGGCGTTTATCAGCCAAAGTAAACTACAACATAATGCCAAAACGATACACGCATTTTGCCCAAGTGCGACATTATGCGGTGTCGTAAAGGCAAATGCATATGGTCATGGCGCAGAAATCGTTACATCAGCTTTGACGAATTCACCTGTAAATAGTTTTGCCGTTTCTTCGATCGATGAAGCCAAATTGATTACAGATGCAGCTATGGGTAAGTCAATTTTGGTAACCATACCAAGCCATGTAGATATAGACCCTAAAAATATCATATTTGCGCAACAAAAACAACTCCATTTAACTGTATCTTCCATGACCGGATTTGCATCGATGGTTAAATTGTTGAATCCAAAATATCCTAAATTGTCAGTACATATCAAATTGGATAGTGGCATGGGGCGCATTGGTATTTCACCAACGCAATTTGCGATGCTGCTCGCTGCAATACAAAAGGAACCCATGGTACAACTGCGTGGCGTTTATACACACTTTGCCACATCTCAAAATGATATTAATTTTGTTGAGACCCAAACAGCTTGTTTTGATCAAGTAACCGCTGCACAACCCATTTTAAATAACCGTGATATCATCAAACATGCATGCAACACTTCAGGCATCATAAATTTTAATAATGCGCACTATGATATGGTACGCTCAGGCATCGGGTTATATGGTTACGTCAACGGCGAGTATAGTCGCAAGTTTAATTTACGACCAGTTATGCAACTTGTAGCACCACTTGTGCAGATACAACAGCTCAAGGCAGGACAAACCGTTGGTTACGGTCAAACATATACTGCCCCAACAGACATCACCGTAGGGGTTGTGCCTGTCGGATATGCAGATGGTATTTCTACAGCGCTTTCCAACAAAGGTCACATGTCAATTAATGGCATCCCTGTACCTATTATTGGGAAGGTTAGTATGGATTTAACGGTACTGGACATCAGCCGTATCGACAACCCTAATGCATCGATGCCAGTTACTGTGATTGCAGATAATACCGATTCACCTTGTTCCATTAGTTCTATTGCCGCCCTCACTAACAGATCACCATACGAAGTAATGACCGCACTGGGCAGTCGTATTAAACGGGTATTGGTACAATAATTACAAGTTGCAATTGTTATGAACCATTGCCAAACCAATTTCTTTTCGTTTCTTCAGTTTGTTACTTTATCAAAATTTTCATGTTTGTCACACGGCTTATCTTTACGTGAGCAAACCGATAAAGACCAAAAGCAATACGATTGCGACTTCGGTAACGACGATGCACAAATTGTTCGCAGCCTGTTTTGCCGAACCATCAATCAGCCACCCCATGCACTTATAAGGTGCCAACAAACACATGAATCAAATATAGAAGTCATTAATCAAAACAGTCCCAATATTATAAAAAACTGCGATGGTGTATGTACAAATATCAGTAACATACCCATGATTATGTTAGGGGCTGATTGTTTATTAATGATTATTTACGACCCCAACAAACAAGCTGTCGGCCTAGCTCACGCAGGATGGCGTGGCACCGTTTCCCAAATTTCAAAAAACTTAGTGCGTACCATGCAACAAACATATCAATGTAATCCAAATGATTTACACGTTGGTCTCGGCCCTGCAATTTGTAAAGGATGTTATGAAGTTGGCCCTGAAGTGATCGATGCTGTAAATACACAAATACCATCATATCGATCTGCATTACAAATAACCAATAACAATCACGGACAATTCGATCTCGCAATGGCCAACAAGTTGCAACTCATCGATTGTGGCATACCAGAAAGCCAAATAGAACTTAGTAATATTTGTACCAAAGAATCTGCCGAAACCTTTCACTCATTCCGCCGCGACAAACAAAACAGCGGCCGCTGGGCCCTAATCTGCGGCCTCCTCCCGAACCCATTGGCCTAAATCTAATCACGACAGGGGTATGACAACTGAGCGATATAACTTGTTGTACAACCATTATATCTTGTAAAAGATTTTCATCGGCAGTTTTACAACCCCAAATATTGACGGAGGGGCAATTAACTTTCAATGGATTTCAATGGTAAAATATTACACCTTACGGCGCGAGCGTTACTTTTATTTGATTGTGGGCTTTGGCCTTCTCTAGAGCTTCTATGCCATCTGCGAGCTTGTATTGCGAAGTAATTAACCCGTTTACGATAACCCGTTCTGCGACGATAGCGTTGATTGCCTCTTGAAATGGTCCGCACCTTGAACCAACAACGGTGATTTCATTGATAACCAGTGGCGTTAAATCAATCGCGGTTTCAGCGACAAAGGTACTTTTTAAGACCAATGTACCGCGTGGTCTCAACAACTTTACAGCCGTTTCAAATCCTGAAGCGCTGCCTGTACAATCAACAACAATATCCCATTGCGGCCTAAGTACCATATCATCTAGGTGACAACATTGCAGCCCTCTCTTTTCACAAAACGAAAACTTTTCTTCATGCTTACCTACAAGCATTGTATTGGACGGTGTACCAGCCTCGGCGAGCACCTGCATCGCCAATAAACCTAAACGGCCATCACCAATTACTGCCACTTTATAATGCGGTTCTATCCGTAACTGCTGTGTAATTTGCAATACTGCCGCTACTGGCTCTACAAAAACAGCTTGCTCATCTGTCATAACATCTGGCACTTCATAAAGATTATGAATTGGTATCGTTAAATATTTAGCAAATGCACCATCATGGCCAACGATACCGAGTACCGATCTGTCTCGGCAATGATTACTTAACCCAGAGAGACACATGTCGCACTTACTACACACATTATTAATACTACCGACAACACGCTTACCAACCCACTCCCGAGATCCCTTGACGACATGTCCTACGAATTCATGACCAAGCACTCCGGTAAACCCCATATACCCTTTTGTAATTTCAAGATCGGTAGAACATATACCTGCTAAGGCAACTTCCACAAGTACCTCACCTTTACTCGCTTTTGGCTTAAGATAATTATCATCAAAAACCACACCGTTCTCATTTACGACTAACGCGTCCATTTAAATTTCCCACTTCATAAAGCGTACTAAACATATAAGTTAAATGCATACAACGATTAATCGTTAAATACAGTATCTCCGTGTTGCAAAACCCATTTTTTCCATAAATCTTCATCATAGCTGAAATCTTGACCAGATATATCAATTAACGCCAGGCGTGCATGGTAGTGCACTTCAAAGGCGTCATCACTCAGCGCTGTAATCAAATTGTTTACGGCACGCTTATTGTGATAAAAACCCAATGCCTTAGCTGCCACGCGTCTTACGCTTTTATGCTCATTGTTAGTGAGTTGTTCGAGTAAAATAGTCATACTCATTGGAGAATAAATTTCACCTATACCAATAACACAAACCAACTGGACAGATTTCGATGACGCTTTAATCGTGTCACCAAGTAATTTCACCGTCGTTTCATTAGGCGCAATAGCAACCAAGCGTTCAACTGCAATCGTTTGTACTAATTGATCTTGATCATTTATGACCAATACAGATAGCAATTCCGGGGTCACCTTCCACCGTGAAGGTTTACCATGGGTAATGGTGAGAATACCCGCACGCCTTTGATCGGGATCACTATTTGTTAACTGTGCGATTAATGCCTCTTTTTTACTGGCAGACATCTCTGGCATTAAATTTTGAATCATTTCCGATATATGATGATTTGCCTTTTTCGTCGTAGCGGAAATAAATTGTGTTACTTGCTCAGTGGTTTTACACCCAGTAAATACCATTAATCCAGACAGTGCGATTAACACCAATTTTAAAGACTTTTTATGTTTCATATCGTAATTTCGCCTATATTTTATCGATCTATACATCTCCTCTATCGGACTTTTGGCAAAATTACCCCCATTTTAATTGAAGTTTTAATATCGTTCAATATTGTTTACGGTGATGGTTGTTTTAAGAAATGAAACTTCGACCAATAGGTGACGCTAAAGCCGATGGCGAGAGTCGAACTCGCGACCCCAGCTTTACGAAAGCTGTGCTCTACCAACTGAGCTACATCGGCGCATGTTACTTTGTTAGTAACACTTCAAATGGTACCTTTTTATGCCTTAGTGTCAATACCTTTTGTGATTAGTTCATGGCGGAGAAAGCATTTCAGACTGGATAAAATTAAGCGAATAAGCCTACTCTTACCACAAAACAATGATTTTCTTTTACTTTTCCTTCTGTCGTGTTACATTGTGCAACATATAGGTTTTACGTATGCATCCAAACAAAATGTACTTCTGGAGTGTTTATATTCTAATGTTAAAAATGGTTATATTTGATTTTGACGGTGTTATCTCAGATTCCGAGGCGCTACATTTCCAAACCATCAAGGAAGTATTAGAAGAAGATAATATGACTTTGTCGTGGGAAACATATGAAAGAGACTATCTTGGCTTTGATGATCGTGGTTCGTTTGCGTTTGCATTAGCGCAGCATCATTTAACATCTACTACAAACATTGTCGCTGAAATGTGTCAACGTAAACTCAAAAAGTTTGTCGCATTACTTGATAATCATTGTGTAATCTTACCAGGTGCTGATGCGCTATTGGCAGATCTTAATAAACATAATATTCCATGCGGTATTTGTACCGGTTCAATGCGGATCGAGGCTGAAACCATATTAGAGAATGCTAATATGAGACACTATTTTGTCGACATTGTCGCAGCTGACGATGTCAAAATTAGCAAACCAGATCCTGAGGGATACATTCTATCTCACAAGCAAATCAACACCTGCGCCAACATTACCCCACTCGCCACTACTGATGAGTGTATTGTTATTGAAGATTCTATGTGGGGTATTGAATCTGCCCAAAAGGCAAATCTAAAATGCTTGGCTGTAGAAACAACCTACCCTGCGAGCAAACTCACCATGGCAGACCACACCGTCAAAAGCCTGGAAGACCTAAACGCAAAAAAACTAATTGATATATTTAGAAAACTATAGATCGCTTTGCACAGTAGTTACTAACATTTTTATGTTAAAATAAAAGCCTCTACAAAAGAATTTGTGGGTGTATATGATGTTAAAATCAATAATCAAGGCGTTGTTATGGCATCAAATGCACTATTATTGCGCTAAATCTTGTTGTGATTATATATAAAAAAGGGATAGGACAAATTTTGAGGGGAAGGCATTTTAATCCCGATATGCATCGGGAAATAATTAAAAAAAGTGGTTCAACTCCAATAAAGTTGGTAAATATCATTTTAATAGTGAACATTGTAAAAAGGAAATCAGTCTTTCCGTGGTAGAAATGGATATTTTAGATGCGCAGCGGGTGGTATTGATATAAATCAAT
>Ga0255039_10000709_pt1 | contig 10852 bp, 10 predicted proteins | sample BC1_12_1_MG_FD_181713 | JGI IMG/M metagenome (GOLD analysis project Ga0255039, IMG submission 181713) | Seawater microbial communities from Strait of Georgia, British Columbia, Canada - BC1_12_1 | ecosystem: Environmental > Aquatic > Marine > Strait | place: Canada: British Columbia | collected... | reverse complement strand
GTAGAAACGGGGTTAAATAGTCCAGTTAGGTAGGGGACTGGTGTAGTGCTCTAGACAGGTCTATTCGGGATCACGCAGCGCGAATATTTCAATTGGTGCGTCGATACCCTTTAATGAGTGTGCGCCCAGCGATACCATGTGTTCGGAATAGCAGGTCGCGAAATCCACAGAAAGCAGTACCGGCTCATCGAGCAACTTACACAGTGATTCGATGCGCGCGGCCAGGTTCGCAGCCTCGCCTATGACGGTAAATTCGAGTCGGTTACCAGTGCCGATATTGCCGTAAGTCACGTCTCCCACATGCAAACCAATGCCGTAACCAAGTTCTTGTTCGGATTCATTCACTCGCCTGGCATTATATGATTTCATTCGCGACGAAGCTTCGCGAGCCGCCGCAATGGCACGCTGGCAAGATGCCTGCAGACCTGCATCGTCGGGCTCATCTTCAATGGGAAAGATTGCCAGCGCCGCGTCGCCGATAAATCGGAGGATCTGTCCACCGTGGTCGAGCACTGCTCCGGCCACGCAATCAAAGAAATCATTCAAGCAAACGAGGAACTCTTCTCTCGACATCGTCTGCGCCAGCGGGGTGGAATCGCGCAGGTCGCAGAACCAGATTACCGCACGGATGTCCTGACCATCGCCGCGACGGACCAGGCCGTTGAGCACCCGTTCACCTGCATGCGAACCGAGGTAGGTATCGAGCAGGCTGGCAGCTTTGTGTTGCAATGCGTGAACCTCATAAATTCTACCCAACACGGCGAGTATTTCGTAAACATGGCCGAGATGAGCGGTGGTAAAACCCCCTGGGCGGTTTGAGCTGATGGTTAGCGCATTGATTTGGCCGTCGGAAAAGTGCATTGGCATGGCCACGTAGTCGGTGGCGCCCTCGGCATGCAGATCGCGAAGTATGGCGAAATCGAGTAAAGGTTCTTCAATATCCAGGCGCCGCCGGATACCACCGACGCCTTCAAAAATCGGCACCAACGGACTATTCAGATACGCGGGAGATTGCAATGTTTCAAAGTCGAGGTCCCGTTCGACTAGTTCACCGGTCACGCTATGCCAGTGCTGCGTGAAGGCCACCACCTGGGGATGAAGTATCGGGATGATGATCGACAGCCGCCACAGTGGGATTTGCGCTGTTCGAATTTGCCGGGCAAACGCGGCAGTCAACTCGCGCGACGAGGCAATCGCTGGCGCTTCCTGTAACACCCAGTCCAGCAGCGGATTTTCATAGGCTGGTAATGCCTGGCCCTCGGGCTGCGTGGGGGGCTCGCCCGGGTACAGAAAATCCACCTGGTCTGGATAAAAAGCCACGTAATCCTTGATACCTGCCGCATCCTTAAACGGGTCTTCGTAACTCCAGAGGATATTATCTGCGGCAATGTTGCCGACGCGCAGCGAGTAATGTGTGGCATTACCCCGAAACGGGCAATAAGAAACGAAATCGCTGCGCTCGAACAGGTCCATGCGTACATCCTCGCGCGGGAAATACCAAACCGGGGCAATCCGGGTTTCCTGTAGCTGCATCATCTGGTTGCTGTCGCCGAGCGTTATCCCCTGGTAATGCGCAGACACCTGTTTTGCTATGGGGTCGAAGCTGAAGTGATATTTTCGCATCGCCTGCGACTCGGACTCATTCAGCTTAAAGATTTGCGGGGTAGTCATGGCTCCAGGATTGTGTTCGAGATTATCTACTCGCTGATTCGTACCAGTCTGCGACACGGGCCGAAACAACTCCACTTCGCTTCGAAATACCCGATTAGTGTAACACTACATTACCCTTGGATGACTGCAACGGGTCGGACTCGGCTGCTGGTGCAGAGGATTTCAGGGTCAGCTTTCTCGTATATAGACGTTCAGTCGCAGACCATGAGCTTCTCGAATCGGCCGAAGCTGCCGCTTAGTATTTGCTCTTTAACTTCTACTTTCGGCACACACCGAGCGCCCAATCTTTTGAGGTAAGCGGCAAGTAATGATCACCTGAAATCATCTGGAGTTTAACGATTTACTCCATTTAGGTGATGCTGAAGCGTGAGTGATCTGATGTTTTTACAAGCTAGATTTTGTGTCTCACCTGAATTTCACCGTCCCCTTTGTTACTGTCCGTTACGATTTAAAGATGCTTCATCACTTCCGGATCCTGGAACAGTTCTGCCATAAGCGACCTGAAACGGACAGTCACATTTTCACCGCCTCCCGTATCAAATGGGCCCATTACTCCGATATCTTCATCGGCAGTAAATTGTTTTTCCAACAACAGATTGCCCTGTGCATCTAAAATACTGATATCAAAGTCATAGTGGAAGCCAACATTGAAATAGCTGTCAGACTTCCACTCTCGCAGAGTTAGCAATATGGATCTTTGTGCGCCTTCTGCCTGCAGTTTTGCAAAAGCATTGCTCACGCTTTGCGAGGGTTCAATTTTAATCACCATAGTCCTGACACTGGATGTATCCAGCGACGCGGCGATCGAGTAGGAAATATCGTCTGCCAGTGGATTGCCCGATAATGTGACTATATCAAAAGGATTTCCAAAACCGCCTCTTGATAAGCCGACAAAGCTGTCATTTTTACGCGCGTCCAGTACGTAACCTCGATGATCGAGGGTAGCGACAGCGATTGATTCGACGGTTTCGGCCTGGATGTCCAATGTGGCCAGCTTGTAGTCATGCTTAACACCGACCGCGCAACCGCTGACAAAAATCAGTACCAATATACTCGTTCTGCTTACTTTCCACGCCACAAGTCCATGACGCTTTCAACCGATGAGTTTATCCGGCGCTTTTTAATCCATGTATTACCCAGTGGCTTTCACCGTATTCGCCACTATGGATTGTTGGCTAACTCGGGGCGCCGCGACAACCTCAAACGGGCGCGTGAACTACTCATCGATAAAACCGACGATGACGATGCTATCGAAAATAGTGCCATAGACAGTGCCGCATCAGAAACAAATGAAACACCTGAACCCATACCGGCTACGTACATCTGCCCAGGCTGCGGTAGTCCCATGGTAATCATCGAGCGCTTCGAGCGAGGACAGCTGCCGCGGGCTCCGCCGCTGAGGATCATCGCGGCATGATCACCATCATTCGTGACTCACCATTAAGGTTATTTGATTACTGGAAAAAACCGGTAAAGGGTCGTCTTGGTCGAGCCAGCCAAAATGACAGTTTTATCGCCGTTATCAGCTCCCAGGAAAGGTCTTCACTATGTTCGGAAAGCTATGAAAGTTGGTTTCAGGGCGAAAACAATAGATTGAATACAGATCTCCACACCTCTGGGGCCATTCGAATCCCCATAGCATCCCGGCACACTAAAATACCCTGCCTACGCCACGCGGTTTCGTCCCTCGGGGCTTGTCCGACGCCTGCCCTTTGATCCTCGTGCCACTCTGCCAGTGGATTTCTGCGTGGGCTGGCATCTGACAACCCTTAACAACACCGGACCCTCAGAAAGTTTTATTAGCTGAGTGCAGGAAGTAACTCTTAAACTTGAAGATGGTCATGTAATAATGAAAATATTGGTCAACCGCGCACGCTAGATAACCCCAGCGCGCTGAAAAATTATGGGTATTCAAAATCGATCATTAGACCTGTAGTAGTGCTGCCTGGGTTGTTAATCAGGCTGCGGCAAGCGACGAGGGGGTTTCCGGTTGTCTGACCGAGTCCACTACTTCGCCCTCTTTTACTATCAGCAGTTCTCCCTCGCTCATCGGCCGCCAATTGCCATCATTTAGCGGTATGGTCGAAATCAGGGTAACTTTCTGCGTTTTCTCGGACTCCAGTTTAACCGAGGCAAGTTCAGAGTGACCGAACCCGTAATCACAGGTAACGGAGATATAGTGCAACCCGGGCGAGCTGATAGATCCATCGGCTTGAGTTCGAACGTGACCATGCACGAACAACGCGTCTCCATCAGAGTAGAGAAAATTGGCAGGCCCGAGCTCGCCTATCTGATGGGCGAATTCGGTAATGATTTGGCTACGCGCCTGCAGATCAGGAGCAACCCCGCAGTCACCCCAGACACTGGATAGTCGCTGCATTAGCACGCAAAATGCATACTCGGAATCCGTGTCACCAACTGGAATCGCAAAGCCGCTCTGACCGGGACCGAACCGATCCTCGATACCAGGCAGATCCCCATTGTGTGCAAAGGTATGTATGCGACCGCCGAGTTCACGTCGAAATGGATGCGTGTTTTTGAGTTCCACCGGGCCGAAGCTCGCGCGCCTGATGTGGGCGATTACAATTTCGCTGGCCACCTTGTATCGTCGCAAGGTTGACATCAAGACACTGTCAGCGGCTGGTGTCGATTCCCGGATCAGGTTTGCATCGGGTCCCTTGTAATAGGCGACACCCCAGCCGTCGGCATGTGGGCCGGTTTCACCGCCATGACGCGCAAATTCATTAAGAGAGAGCGTGATACTTGCCGGATGATGGGCCGACATGCCCAGTAATTCACACATATTGATATTCCGATTGTTACTGTTACGGAATATCCTAGCTCGCACCGATAATCAAACAAGTACAATAATTGTACCAGAATTTAGTCGTCTCAGGACAGGCTCTCCTCAATCGCCTGCACGTTGTGAAACAGGCTGTAGTTGAACCAGTCATCGACGCTGGATTTCAATTCCCTGGCACCATGCATCACGAGACTTTTGTTGCGTATTTCTTTTTTCATCGTGGAGTATCCCATCCAGATATCCGCCATGACCTTCGACCTGGTGATGAAAGCCAAATCGACGTCAAAGCCGGGATACTTCATACAGAGATCGACTTCGCCGTGATCGACAACCAGCCAGTAAGCGCGTTTGCTCGAAGGCATGTCCTGAAACATAAAGCTGATGACAACCCTTCGGTCTGGGAACTCGCTGACATCGATACGGCGACGAATATCCCACATTAATAGCTGCGGATCATAATCCTCAGGGGTCAGGCGGCTTTGCGCCCACTTGTTTCCCCACAGTCCGAGCCGAACCACTATTTCACCCAGATCCTCGCCTGACTCGGTCAGGATATACTCCGTCGACTCACCCTTGCCGACCTTCTTTTCGATAACTCCCGCCTCCTCCAGGAATTTGAGCCTTTGCGACAGCAGCGACGGTGACATCATCGGGTTACCGCGTTTGAAATCGTTAAAGCGTTTACTACCGCACATCATTTCCCGAATTATCAGCGGGGTCCAGCGTTCATTGAACACCTCGGCGCCCTTGGCGACAGGGCAAAACTGACTGTAACCTTTCATGACATCACTCCTCGTCAATAGTTAATAGACCGGAACCTGGTACAAATCTTGTACTTGATCGATTTGACATAAATTGAAACCATGGGGTCACTTTAAACGAAAACCGATGTCAGACAAGTACAATTATTGTACTTGTCTGAAAAACTATAAACCGGATGATGTAAGAAAGTCTACCTTCCAAACCAGGAGATGATCATGAATGCAGTTAAGAATATTGACCACGCAGTAGATAAGAACTGGAGAGAAATCGCAGCCGGTCTGGGTGCGCAACTATCCGCCAACGCCAGTGAAAACGACGCCAACAACCAGTTTGTAACCGAAAACTACAACCTGCTGCGCGAGAACCAGCTTTTCAAGATCGCCATTCCGAAGGAACTGGGGGGCGGTGGCGCATCCTTCGAAGAGGTCTGTGACGTGATTCGTGAATTCGGCAAGCATTGCGGCTCTACCGCACTGTCTTACTCGATGCATACCCACCCGGTTGCGGCCAACGTGTTCAAACATTTTCACGGGGATGAAAAGGCTAGTGCCACACTGCGCAAGATCGCCGGCAACGATCTGGTTATTGCCGGCACCGGCGCCAATGACTGGCTGGGGTCATCAGGCGAAATGATCAAGGTTGATGATGGCTACCGGGTTACTGCGCATAAACATTTTGTCAGTGGCAGCCCGGGCGCCCAGGTGTTTGTAACCAGCGCCAATTACGAAGGCGAGAATGGAAAAGAAGTGCTGCATTTTGCAATTCCGTTCAATAGCGAAGGCATCACCCACCATTCCAACTGGAATACCCTGGGAATGCGCTCGACCGGGTCGAATGACATTAGCCTGGAAAAAGTATTTGTACCCGAAGCCGCTATCGTCGCAAGAAGACCGGCGGGAGAGTGGCATCCTATGTGGAACGTGATCCTGCCAACGGCAATGCCGCTCATCATGTCAGCTTATGTTGGTCTCGCGGACGCTGCGGTGAATCTCGCCAGCAATGCCGCGGCAAAAAGACCTGAAGAGCTGGCGTCTGTCCTCGGCGAAATGCTGAACCAGCATACGCTGGCAAGCATTGCGCATCGGGATATGATCCGAATCAATCAGAATCATGGATTTACGCCTTCGAACGAAATTGCCAGTGAAGTTCTGACACGCAAGACGCTGACTGCAAACGCCGCACAGAAGACGGTCGAACTGGCTTCTGAAATTGTTGGTGGCGCCGGCTTTTTTAAAGGCCACCCCATGGAAAGAATTTTGCGAGACGTCAGGGCCTGCCATTTTCATCCATTGCCTTATCGGCGGCAGTTCCAGTTCTCGGGAAAAATAAGTCTAGGGCTGGACCCGATCAGCTGATCACCGCTAGTGACAAACTATTGTAACAAACCAACCCTGCTTCGACCCCAGGCCGCCATGAAGGAGAATGAACATGAACCATCAAACAAAAAATAGCGATCAAATACGCTTGTTGCGTGGAACGCTTGGTCAGTTCCCGACCGGGGTCGCGATCGTGACCACAATTGCTGAAAATCGTCAGCCCGTGGGCATGACGGTTAACAGCTTCAACTCGGTTTCGCTGACCCCGGCACTGGTCTCCTGGTGTATCGATCACCGGGCGGTTAGCTACGAGACTTTTGTAACGGCCAGGAACTTCACTATTACGCTGCTGGCTGAAAACCAGGCGGAACTGGCAATGCGCTTTGCAACGCGTGGGGCAAACAAGTTTCGGGATATCGAATCCGGTCGTAACAGCGCGCCTGTTATTCCCAATGGTTGTGCCTGGTTTAAATGCGAGACTTATCGTTCGATCCTGCTGGGTGATCATACGATGCTGGTTGGAAAGATCATCGAATTCGCGCAATACCCGATCCAGCCTCTCGTTTTCAAGGGCGGTCAGTTTCAGCCACTCCAGCCTGACAGGGAAGTTGGAAACCAGATCGCGGCTTAAATTTTCACAGAATGAGAGCGTTATCCTGTTCCGAATAGAATGGACGGATGGACTGGAAGGATCGATTAACTTATGGCGCCTATTTCACGAACGTTTAAGTTTTCTGCTTGATCAGCTCCAAAAACTTGATCGGCGCCCAGTTTTGATCGATATGCCGGTGGGTCGTAAATCGCCACTGATTCACCGAGTTTGAGCGTCGGTTTTCTCGTAAACTGACACTGAAATGCTTCTTGGCAGAGGCAAACTTCGGCAATAAAGCGATAATATGTTGCACAGTCTTCCAATCGCTCTGCAACCATCGATTGCTTATCTGAATCTAGATCGTCTATGATTTGATAAATGTCAGTCATAACGGCATCAATTCAGTTAATTGGGGGCGTCCTATTATCTATGAGTTTGCACTGCGTAACAAATTACGTATGGGGCTTCTTGATGGCCCCATTTTGGTCGAAATCATTTTATTGATACCGATGATTTCAAAATCAGCATTCTCGTAAGGAGACCCTCAATTAGCTGGGCCAGGAGGAAATCTTCGGCCAACAGCGGGCTCTCGAATAACGACTGCTACATTCTTTGCCTTTTATTGTTGATGCCAGAAGGTCTCTAAAATGAGAAATTTCGGTCACTCTAGTAAATTTGCTTTACGTAAGTCATCGATAAATTGTGTGAGGACCGCATTGTTTTTATAAGGCATGACCTCTTGCGCCCATGATACTGTGAGGCTCGGCATCCTCGCCAGGCACTCTTTCAATTCGGCTTTGCTCTCTTCCTCATTTCCCAAATTGCTATAGCATGCAAGCAAAAGTAAATGTGCAAATATAAAATTCGGGTTGCTTATGGCGGCTTTTATGCAGGCGGCTATCGCTTTGGAATAATGTCCCATTGAATAGCTTGCGTTACCCTGTGCGAACAAGTACCAAAAAGGTGCCCCCGGGTTGAGGCGGATGGCCTTTTCGACCCATTCCATACTTTCTTCGGGCTGCCCTGCAAAGCCCAAAATTATTGCCTTGTACATTTGGCCTTCGGCATGATTCGGGTCGAGCTCAAGGCCCTTATTCACTTCTGCAATTGCTCCTTCAAAATCCCGTTGCCACATGTTGATAAAACCCAGCACAATATGAGCTTGCGGTAATGTGACATTTAAAGATACGGCCCTTTCGGCAAAGTCCGATGCCAGCTTCAGCGGCTCTTCGAGATTCTCAGTCCAACCATGATTACGCGCCTGCACACAAATTCGTGACAATTCTGCAAAAGCTGTTGCATAGTTGGGGTCGAGATCCACAGCCTTTTCGTAGAACTGGCGAGCCTGCAGGTTAGCCTCCCTGGTAAAACGAAGATAGTATTCCTTCCCCCGCAATAGATAATCGTAAGCGTCGATATTGTCGGTATCCCGTTGAGTGAGATCCTCCTGTTCGGCTTGCGTCAACTGGACTTGCAATGCGGACACTATCTTCTGCGTGACTTCATCCTGCACTGCAAAAATGTCTTCAAGATTACGATCAAAGCGTTCGGCCCATATATGGCCGTCAGTATTACAATCGATTAGTTGTGAAGTTATGCGGACTTTATTACCCGCTTTGCGAACGCTGCCTTCCAGCACATAGCGCACGCCCAATTCGCAACCCACTTGCCGAATATTTACTGATTTTCCCTTATAGACAAATGATGAGTTTCGAGAAATTACGAACATGCCCGAAATTTTCGAGAGATCCGTAATAATATCCTCCGATATCCCGTCGCTAAAATACTCTTGATCACTATCACCACTCATGTTTTCGAATGGTAAAACTGCGATCGAAAATTCTTCGGGAAGCTTGCTAGCGTCGGCTGAGGAAACGACCTCTGGTTGATCTGGCTCGATAATCACGCGGTAAGCTCTCACTGGTTCCGCAATGTTTTTGACACGCTGTTCCCCCAGAAACTCGAAGTCGAGTTCAAATTTCCCTCGGACTGAGTCGTAGACAGCACCCGAAATGCATATTCCCCCGGAATCGGCCAGACTTTCCAGACGAGCGGCAATATTGACGCCATCCCCATAAATATCGTTACGATCTACAATAACATCGCCGATGTTAACGCCAATGCGAAATTCTAGTTTGCTATCTTCGCTGTAATCTTGGTTGCGGGTTTTTATGTCTCGCTGCGCATCGACCGCACAACTGAGCGCTTCTTTCACCGTGGAGAAGTCAGCAAGCACTGCGTCGCCTGCAAAATGCACGACCTTGCCCTGGTGATTTTCAATAGCCTCGGTGACGGCATCAAGATAGCTGCTAAGTATACGATGCGTACCTTCTTCGTCCTGGCCAGTTAGCCGGCTATAACCTGCGACATCACCATAGAAGATGGCTGATAATTTACGTTCTAATCGAGTATCGGAAGTCAAAAGGTAATGTGACCTCGTTAAAGATAATCCCACTAACGGGCTATCTCATTTCTAACTATTTTCCAGTTTTAGTACTCCATTTGTGAATTATCATACATGAAGTAATAAATTAATTTTCCTCTCCCTTTGAGGATCAAACTATCGTTACTGCAGTTTAACGGTCCCTGCGAGAATTCTACTACAAAAGATCATCGAAGACTTCCATGCTTTTTAAACCTGAATATTGGCAATAGCAGAAATAATATTTCTTTTAATAGTTGAAGAAATTATCATCTGGTTAATTATTTTATTTCACCCGCTGTACGCTTGAGTGATTCTCGATTGAACACGCGGCTATAACGCTTGTAATGTCTCGTTCTACTCATGGCTCATCTTCTGAGCTGTCTATTGGTCATTTCAGGTGGCCACTAAACCAGGAAAGGACCTATGAACCGGCATTCGGGTTGTCGTAAACAGTTGCAACGTTCTGGTTATTTGGTGGAATAGTCAAATTTGGATGTTTATACTGAAATGACTTCAAGTCGATCCCTAGCAATTCATGTCGCTCAATCCAAACAAAAACTTCCCTCCCAGATTATCACAACTCGCCTTCGGTGGCGGTACTCCAAGGAAGGCCTTTTATACAGCAGTAGTAGTTGGAACTATTCTGACAATGATCAATCACGGTGACATCATTCTCCAGGGAAACTGGCCGCCGTTCATAAAAATCGCTTTGACCTACTGCGTGCCATATTGTGTTACCACATGGGGCGCAATATCGGGCAAAAAAGCTCAGTGGAAACACTCTTTGCCAACTTCTGAATATTGAGCCCGAGTTATACAGTCTTTGGCTCGAGGCTATGATCGATACAGTTCGCGAGTGCGACACGGAATTTGACTTGAGCGTTGAAAAAGCCTGGCGCTCCGTACTGGGCTACGGTATCGAATACATGACCTCCCACTACTGAGACCCAGTTTCCCATTGGTGGATTGTGGCCATTTGTTACGTAGTGATCTTTACCAATTTAAATCCATGCGACAACTATCCTGACAGAGAGGGGTAGGCCGCTGGTTGATACCATTTGAGCGTCAGCTTTCTCTAAAGGAGACGCACAAGTACGGCGACTGGGCTTTTTACGGCCAATAGCTGCCGTTGATCCGACTAGAAGCGAATGTTCACGTTCGCACCACAGCTGACATTCAATAAGATAGGAATTCCCCGCCTGATTTGTCCAACAAAATTAAGAATAATTTGATATTGCACTCGCCGGAACGCCCGACGAGAGCAATGGTAGTTTATTGACTAC
>Ga0255039_10000707_pt1 | contig 10862 bp, 15 predicted proteins | sample BC1_12_1_MG_FD_181713 | JGI IMG/M metagenome (GOLD analysis project Ga0255039, IMG submission 181713) | Seawater microbial communities from Strait of Georgia, British Columbia, Canada - BC1_12_1 | ecosystem: Environmental > Aquatic > Marine > Strait | place: Canada: British Columbia | collected... | reverse complement strand
GTCGGCGGCGGTGGGATACGCAGGGGCTTTTTGGCCTTGCTCGTCTGTGTCTGTGTCTGAATACATTGTTTTTATGGTTAATCTATTTGGTGAAGAAGAGAAGCCCGCAAAGGCCGCCCCTAAAAAGACCCTCCCTAGGTCCGGCCCCGCCCCGAAGCGCACCCCTCGAAAGAGGGGATACGATTATGGGAGTGAGCCGAGAGCTGTCTATGCCAAGATTAAGGAGGGTAACGTAGTCACTCTTTGGCATTGCTGCGATTCAAAGCCCTCGTAAACGCTTAAAGCGTCCCTAATGGGCTCCTCAGATTCGGTGTCGGCAGTCATTCGTGCAATCCGCCTTTGCTGTAAACGTCGCGCATCTCTGCGAACACTTGCCCAAGGGCGGAAACGCGCTCGCGTTCTGCGTTGCGCTCTGCCTCCTGTTCTAAGACGTTTTCCCGCCATTTTGCGGAGTGTTCGGCCATTGCCTCGGCTTGCTCTTGTTTTGTCCACTGTGGCCGGTTAAACGGGGCTTGCGGTGGCTTAGGGGTTGGTATGGGTGGCTTCATTCTGTTTCTCTTTCTTTTTGGTTTTTAGCCTGAAGTCAGGCTGGTTGATTGCGTGTTGTGTTAGTTGATCAATAATCCGCCCATATGGCAAACCGTAAGTGTTCCAGGCCGCAAAAATGTCCTGCGTGGACTGTGATACGATGGGGATGGATCGGGACAGGCGCACGCGCCGCCGCCCCTCCCGCATCTTAGGCCCGCGTTTCATTCTTTGCCCTCCTCTCCGAGCATGGTTTCCACCTTTTCCGGCACGCATCGACGCCAGCCAGTTTGTTCGATGATCGTCATTGGGTTAAAAGGTCTTGGGAGAGAATTTGCCATGCGAGTGCTGCCACTGCCGGAACTTGTCCGTTCCCAATGGCTTTAAGTCGGTCCACCCGAGCGGCCACCCCATGAGCCACTCGACCCACGTTGGGTTCAGTTGCCCACCATAGCCCATCACGCTGTTCATCTTGTCGGGCAAACTGTTCGTCTCCGTGCGTCCCTTCGCCGCTAGAGTATCCGGCTTTCGTCCGCCCTTGTAATCCCGAGTGCAAGGCGTGGGCCAAGTCTGACCCTTCCTCCCCAGAACTTGGTCTTGTAGGTAAATCTGGTTTGCACAACTCATGTCCTTCCACTCCGATGCCATTGGTGTGCGCCAGGACCCACATTCTGTCTCGTTTATGTGGCGCACCGACATCCCTAGCTCCGATAATTCCCCATCGAGCATTATACCCCAGCGAGGCCAAATCTTCGAGGACAACTCCAAGTCCCCTAGTGCGAAGCAAAGGTGAGTTTTCGGCAAAGACAAATCGAGGCCGCATCTCTCCAATGAGTCGCGCATATTCCTTCCATAGTCCCGAACGCTCTCCGCTAATTCCTGCTCCTTTACCCGCCGAACTGATGTCTTGGCAAGGGAATCCTCCTGCAAGAACGTCAACTGAGCCTCTCCAGGGCGTTCCGTCAAGGGTGTTGATGTCGTCCCAGACGGGGAAGCTGGGGAGTGCTCCGTCACGCTGACGTTGGATGAGCACGTTTCTGGGGTAGGGTTCGATTTCGCACGCTCCGACCGGAGTGTGTCCAAGTAGGAGGTCAGCGAGAATGCCTCCTCCGGCCCCTGCGAACAGGTGGAAGGTTGTGAGTGGGTGTGCCATGTCATTGTTTTTATTTTAGGAGGTGCTGCCATTGGTATGTGCAAGTTGGGAACGCGATGACGCCCCGCCATCTCAGCTTAAGGAGCGGCCTGACATCGCCCTGTATGTGCCACTCAGGGCGGCCCCCAGAACAGGGAAGGAAATCGGCGGAATATGCCTCCACGCCAACGGCGCGAAGTGCTTTTGTGACTGCTTGTGACTCTTCGCACGCCACGAGGACGGAGCGAGCAGGCAACGAGCGTTTTGAATGAGGAAACCATCGCGAGATGAGCGCGAGGTGGCGGTTGATGTTGTATGTGCTCATGATTTCTTGTTCTTGTATGTGGACCGGATCGCCGCCAGTGCCTGCGAATAAAGCCAGCTCATTCATCGCCCTCCCCTCCGAACATGGTTTCAATCATTTTCACCTTTTCCGGCACGCTCATGGCTTCAAATGCTTCCCGCGTGTCGATTCCGTCGGGGTCAACGTATTGTCCCCATAGTTCAAAGTTTTCCGCGATTTCGTTGTGTGTTTTCATTTGTTTTGTTCTTTATGGTTTTGGTTGCATTCACATTGCCAGCATGAGCCAAACAAGGGCCGCAAGCATGAGCAAAAAGGTGATTGATCCGGCGGTTTCTTCAAGATTCTTTTTCATCGGGTTTGCGTATTTGGAATTTTCTTTGGCTAGTCTTATTTAACGGAGGTGATGATTCCGTCTTTTATGTTTGCAGAGGCATACCAGCGGTGCGGCTGGGGATAGTGCGGCCCCTCAATCGCGACCGATCCGTCCCTTTTGCTCGTGAAAAATCCACCCGGCTGGTAAACTTCGATGCTCTTTCCTGCCTTAAAGTCAGCAATCAAAGCCTTTTTCGTTTTGTAGTTCGTGACGCAATACATAATTTTCCTTTCGTTTTGTGTTATTTGATGCCGGAAATCCGGCGGTAAGTGACCCAGGTCACGGCTTGGACTTGGGCGGCGGTTAAATCGTGGCCACAAATTGCCCATGCCCTCTTGGCTACGGTGCAATAATCGGCTGATATTCTGGAGTATAGTTTTTTACCAAGGGTTGGAGTTTTGGTTGTCGGAACGCGCTCGCCTAGCCAGATGGCAAATGCGTGGCCATCGACGCACACGGCGGAATGTTCGCCAAGGATGGACAAGGCGAACGCACTTATTTTACGACCGTGCAGGATCGCCGCAACGTCGTCCCGTGAGGGTGCGCTGAGGCTCAAGATGCGTTTGGCCTTGTCTTTCATGACGGGATAGGTGCAGCATACAATGTCCATCACGTCCCGTCCGAGTGACCAAGCCTTTATACAGGACTCTGCGTCCTGACAGTTGCGCTTCCACTTGTTGTTTGGCGACAGTGCCGCAAGAACCCCAACGGACTGTTCCATGGTGCATCCGTAGGTGTCGGCGAGACGTCGCCCAAGCCGTCCGGCCCTAGCATACCATTCGATCCCTTCTTCGATGTCGGAAGCGTTGGCGAATAGCAACATGCCTGAGATGTTGCGGGTCAATGCTCGGTTTGCGTTGTGTTTTTTCATTTCGTTGTCTTTCTTTTATTGTTTTGCGTAAACGGAGAACGTCACCTCGTTTCCGGTTGTGTTCCCGTTGCGGGACAGGCCCAAAAACGCATTGAACGTGCCCATTGACCCCGTGGGCGTCCATGATATTAGGTTAATAGCGCGAACGTCTGCCCTTTGGCCAAACATTGCGCGAGCCTTGCGCCCCGCAAATATGCGGGCGGCTTCAAACATGTTTTCCGCTGTCGTGTCGTGGTGCGTGTCGCATTCGAATCTCATTTATTTTGTCTTTCTTTTGTTGTGTTGTGTTCGCCCCGTATGGGCTTGTCGGCAATTAGGGGTGCAACTAATCCAACAAGCAAGATTTATTTTTACCCATTCCGCGCAAATGTTCGCAAGCTCCTATCGTTCAGCCCCTTACACTTTCAACTTTTTTCGACTTGTTTGCCTGGCGCGTCCCTATCGCCTAACACAAGAAAAAATAAAATCTGTGAGCATTTAGTCCCTACCCCTTGCCAGTAAACACCTTGCGCTGGGTGTATCTGTGCGAAAATCCCGCACGCTCACCCTGTTGTGCACTTATCCTGCCCGATCTGCCACACCATAGACGAGCGCAAGGGAGCATAAATCACGAACCGCCGCAACATCACCCAAAGAGAGAGAGAGAGAGAGAACACCCTCAACCCCACCCTCCACTAATACCTGAATATTCTAAATATTCTGAGGAGTCTATATATTCTATATATTCTGAGCATTCTACGTCACACCTCCGGTCGGTGTATGGCGTTGGTCTGGCAAATGATTCACCCCCACCCCACCCCTCCTCTGATAAAAGAAGGCACGAAAAAGCCCCACCCGATTAAAGGTGAGGCTTTGTGACTGGCTAGCTAGTCGCTAGCGGGATTATTGTTAGACTTGGTAACCATCGTCCCGCGCGCGACGATACCAATCGGCTACGGACGCCTGAGCTGAGGAGCCGCGCCCGAGAACGGACGACGCACGGAGAGAATAATGGCATTGGGTATGCCAGACCGTCTCCCCTGTTAATTTTCCGGCGTAGACTTCTGGTAGCGATTTGGTAGTGAGATCTAATTGATTTAGAGTGTTCGTGTTTTGCATCGTCCGCACTTTACCGGAACCACTAATTCGATGGCAAGGACAATTCTCACATTTTTTCACCTTAGCCATGCCAGCTCGCCATGAGATTCTGTCTCATCTTGCTAAACGTTAACTGCTAAACGTTAACTGCTAAACGTTAACTGCTAAACGTTAACCAGGCAGGGGGGGGAGGGGGTCTAGCTCGACGGGGGGGGCGGGTGTTATGATTCATCACCTAGGGGTATACACCAAAAATACAAAAGGGCGCATTGGGTGGTAGCTTGACAGGTAAGGTAGTGTAGAAGTAGTGCCAAAAGATTCTATTAAGCAAAGTGTTGTAGGGAGCGAGGCATCTGAGCGTATGCTGGAGAAGCGCAAGCCTGATTTGGCTGTGAGGTGTTTAGAGATGTTGGCTGATGGGGTTGGGTATAGGAAGGTGAAGAAGGAGACGGGGCTTAGTTTTAATGCTATTGCTTCGTTGAAGGGGCGGCATAAGGAAGCGTTGGAGGTGCGGAGAGAGGAATTGGCTAAGGATGGGTTTGAGCTACTGGAGAAATACAGGCTGCTGTTGAACATGAAGTTGGAGGGGCTTGCTGAGGATTCCGACCTATTGAAGAAGGAGGGATTGAAGGATTTGCATACGGGGTATGCTATTTTGCAGGATAAGGCGTTACAGGCTGTAGAAGGCAATAAGGTGACGGTGGTGCATAGGAAGGAAGGGCCAAGCCTAGAAGATGCTATGGCGGCCATTCAGGAGGCACAGAAGCGTGTAAAGGGAGAGGCTATTGACGTATGAATGGTAAGGGAGATACACAACGACCTAAGCAGATTACAGAGGAAGAGCTTGAGGAAAACTGGAAGCGCATCTTTGGTCCTAAGAAATGAGGGCTAAGTCCATAGACATTCCTATATTCCATCGCACGGTGCATTTCCATCTGTCTGATGATGCCGATGCGGCGTGTCTTAGGGCTACGGGAGAGGGAATGGACGCTGTTAATGACTCAGGCATGACAGTGTTGAAAAACGGGGACGTGTATGTGTTTATATTCGAGGGGGAGGATGACGAGGACACGGTGGCGCATGAATGCCTACACGCAGCCAATTATGTTATTGATTTGTGTGGGATGCAGGTGGATGCGTGCAATGACGAGCTACAGGCGTATTTGATGGGGTGGCTGATAGCACAGTGGTATCAAATGGTTAAAGAATGAAGTGGCAGGACCATAAGCTATTAAAGCCCCCCAGTGACGAAGAGATGGCTAGGATGGAGCCTGCGGAGCTTGTGGAGCTTCATCGCATCTACCATGAGGCTATTGAGAATGCGGCGCGTGATCCCTATAGGTATGGCTTCAGCTTGCCCCATTGGAAATACGCTGACGAACTACTGAGCACCTTCCGCACCACGCTGCTTCTTGGGGCTAATCGTTCAGGTAAAACATCTTATTCTGCACGCAAGATTGTAGAGGCGGCGATAGAGAATCCTAACGGGTTGATATTCTGCTTCGCGCAGACGCATGAGATTTCTGTGTTAGTGCAGCAACGCGCTGTATGGGAATGGCTTCCAGCGGAATACAGAGTTAAGAAGGTGAACGATGGCAGTATCAGCTACACCTATAAGAACGGGTTTAGCGACAAGAAGGCCATCTTTCCTAACAAGACGCAGATTGTTTTCAAAACCTACACGCAATACCAACAGGACGACACGATTCTTGAGGGTATGGAGTTGGGAAGCCCAGAGCCCACGGTAGACAACATTGGTTGTTGGCTAGACGAATACCTACTGGGCATGGAGATGATTGACCGCATTATGCTGCGTAACGCTACGCACAATGCCAAGCTGCTCATTTCCTTCACACCCAAGGATGGGGAGACAGAGACGGTGCGCTACTACCGCAATGCCGCTAGCACCGTAGAGAGCAAGCACATAGAGGAGGGGCTAACAACTCCGCGCACGGTGCCATACGTCCAGCACAACGAGCGGATGAACACAGGCATCAGCTACTTCCACAGCAAGGACAACCCTTGGAGTGGCTACGAAAGCCTCCTAGAGCAGTGTGTGGCTAAGGGAGACGATGATTACGCGCTTACGGCCCTTTATGGGGTGCCTACGTCGGCAATGGCTAGCAAGTTCCCTCGCTTTAACCCAGACGTGAATGTTATACCGCATGCGGAGGTAGAGGAGAAGCTGGAGGACTGCACCCTATACATGGTGGTTGACCCTGCCGGCAGCAAGCCTTGGTTCATTACGTGGATTGGGGTGGATGCTACAGACACTTGGTATGTGTATCGTGAGTGGCCGGGAATCCTGTATGGCAAGTGGGCAGAGGAGAAGAACGGCAAGTGGGCAGCAGGAGAAGCGTGTCGCCAGCGGCTAGGCTATGGGGTTCGTGACTACGCGGAGGTTATACGCGAGCTTGAGGGGCAAGAGAAGATAATGACGCGCCTGATTGACCCTCGCATGGGAGCCAACAAATACAGCGCAGAGCACGGCGGTCAAAGCGATTACATTAGCGATCTAGAAAACCAAGGGCTAATTATGATTCCGGCTCCGGGCATCGACGAGGAGCCTGGTCTTCAGGCCATTCAAGACAAGCTTTCCTATAATCCACAGAAGCCGATTGATGCCCAGAATCGCCCACACTTTTACATCTCTGACGAGCTAGAGAACACCATATCATCTATGCAACACTATGATGGAAAAACACGGGACCATCCGTGGAAAGACCCAATTGACTGCCTGCGTTACGCGGCTGTCTACGGAATTGATTATGTTTCTAAAACCGGACTGCAAGCCACACGACCTAATAAAGGAGGATATTAATGAAAACCAAAATTACTAATTTAGCTAAAGACCTTGATGTCAGCGTAAACGACCTGCTTCATATTAAGGAAACAAAACTTATAGATGAGGACTGGAGCGGAAGGGGAAAGAATACTTGGTTTACGCAAGACGCTGTTAAAAAAATCTTTTTAGCCCTTGAATTGCCAGAGTTTTCTCCAAACGTAATATATGGAACTTATGTTCACGAAGCTCCTAACCCGCGTTGGGTTTATGCAAAGATTGACGGGGTGGATGGAAAGCGTCCGGTTCTCATTCCAAATAAACTTCGTGGTAAGCTAAAAGGTAAGAAATTTCCTATTAACGCTATTACCGACAATAAGGACACAACCTACAGGCATGCAGCACTTACCGGATATAACTTGTAATAGCAAGTGGGTTGACCAACAAATAGACAGGCTTCTTGGGTTTGAGGTTCTTTATCAAGAGCTTACTGGGTATCCTGATCCAATTGCCCCTTCTGTAATTTGTGAAAAGATTGGGGCGCATCCTACATTTACCCACACTGCAATTTTGTCTTTTTCTAAAAAATTTAATAGTAAAACTTTATGAACACTAAGAGCCAAGAAAAGTCTCTTACGTTTGCCTCCAAAGAGCCAAATGTTATGGTCTTGCAAAAAGCGTGCGATGATACGCTTGTAGACCTAGAAGCATACTTTCAGCAATGCCGTCAGAGTTATGACGACCGCAACAACATCTGGCCCGGAAAGAACCGAGACCTTCGCAAGCATGGCTCTGATGCGTTTCCTTGGGATGGTGCTTCGGACTCCGAGGCACACGTTATTGATTCCCGTATTAATAGCTATGTAGCGTTGCTTATTTCTTCTATGGTAAGGGCCAATATTCGTGCTTATCCCGTAGAGTTTGGAGACATGTCACGCGCCCGAGTGGTTAGCTCGTTCCTGAAGTGGATGGTGAGTAGCTACATTCCACGGTTTAAGAAGGAGATGGAAGCCTCAGCCAACCACCTTTTGGAGCGCGGAATGGCTATCACCTATGTTGGGTGGCAACGCGAAGACCGCAGCTATCTGCAACAGCTTGACCTTCAGCAGTTAGCTCAGGTTGACCTTCAGCTAGCCGAAATGGTTATGGATGGATCTGGAGACGACGAGCTTATTGCAATGATGCGCTCCGTCTATCCTTCGGTAACTGACGCTCGTGCTAAGAAAGCATTGAAGGACTTGCGGAAAAAAGGAGTGGCCGAGATTCCGGTTAGCCGTAGACAGGTTGATTGCCCCCTTGTTCAGTCTTTGACGCCCGATGGTGACTTCTTCTTCCCCTCTTACACCACTGACCCACAACGAGCCCCTTACTGTTTTTGGCGCACCTACTTTACGCCACAGGAGCTAAAGAACAAAGTGTCTACAGAAGACTGGGATGCCGACTGGGTGGATTATGTCATTGAGCACTATCGCGGCGTTAATGTTGACACTATTGGCAACGACAACACCCACCGCAGCTCTGCCCTGTGGGACGACATGGGTTACAACGCTGACGAGTTGATTGAAGTTATTTATGGCTATCAACGGTTGATTGACCCTATTGATAACTCTGAAGGCATCTACTGCACGGTGTTCCATCGTGAGCTTTCTTCTAAAATTGAAGAAACAAAACCATATGCCAAGTTTGAGTTGATGAACGGCTACGAAGATTATCCCGTGGTAGTGACTCGTATTAGCGAAGCGTCTAAACGTCTTTACGATGTCCAGAGCATGGCCGATGTTCTGCGTGGCATTCAGTGGCAGGTCAAAATTGAGCGGGACAGCCGTATTGATCGCAACTCAATGGCTACGATGCCTCCGATTATGCACCCCGTTGGCAATGCTCCTAGCGACTGGGGGCCTGGCCGGTTTGTTCCATATCGCCGTGGTGGAGAGTTTCAGTTTGGTCCACAGCCACAATACAACCCAGGTTCTATGGAAATGGAGCAAACGCTCCTAAAGGTTGCTGATGAGTTGGTTGGTCTTGGTCAGACCGACCCAGCATCTGCCACTAAGCGGCAGTTTATTTTGGACAAGTTCTTGGCCCACGTCCAAGAGGTGATTAAAATGTCCTTTAAGTGCTACCAACGGTTTGGGCCAGACCAAGTGTTTTTCCGTGTCACCGGAGTTGTTGACCCCATGGAGTTTGATAAGGGTGATCCTGATGAGAACTACGACATTGTGATTGGCTACGACGTGCTTAATGCTGACCCCGAAACTCAAGAGTCAAAACTTAATCAGCTTGTTAGCTTGATTCAGCTTGACCGAAATGGTCGGATTAACCCAGACGCGCTTATTGATATTGCGGCAAATGCTATTGATCCTATTGCAGCAGACGCCGTATTGCAGCCCGTAGAAGAGGCCCAGCAGCAAATTGTGAAGTTTGTTACCGATGACCTAACTAAAATCTTTGCAGGCATTGAAATGCCTGCTAGACCAAATGGTGCTCAAATCGCATTGCAAGTCATCCAACAATACACCCAACAGCCTGACGTTGCTGAACGTCTACAAGATGATGAAGCATTTTCAGCGCGTATTCAGAAGTATGCTGCTCAATATACCTTCCAGCAGCAGCAAGCTCAGAACGCGCAAATTGGCCGCGTTGGGACTACTCCTGCTGCCATGGGCGATGTTAACACTCAAAGTATGGGTGGTTAATATGCCTGATGTTGGCAACTACAATGAGATAGCTAATCGGGCAAGCCCGCAGCAAAAGAAATTCTCTGAAGACCTATATAGGCAAATTGCTCAACACGAAGGAGTTAGGCAATATGCCTATCTTGATAGTGAGAAAAAGCCTACTATTGGTATTGGATTTAACCTATCACAGCCTCATAACCAGCGGATTATTAGGAAGATGGGTTATAACGTGAAAGACCTAGTTGACAAAAAGGTTCGGCTAACCGAGCCGGAAATTAAACGTCTTTATAATGAGTCTATTACCCAAGCATTTAACGATGCTCGTAAGTGGTTACCGAACTTTGATGAGCAGCCGTCCGACGTAAAGAAGGCTATAATTGATATGTCTTTCAATCTAGGTTTGACTAAACTAGGAAAGTTTAAAAAAACTAAAGCTGCTCTTATGGAAAAGGATTACAACGTAGCAGCGCGTGAAATGCTTGATAGCAAGTGGGCTCGTCAGGTAAAGGGACGCGCACTCAACCTTGCTTCAATGGTTCGTAAATACGCTCAATAATGTCACTAGAACAATCATTAGATCATCTTTCCCACGTTTCCCAGTTTGCAGACTTTCTGCAATCAATTAAAGACGAGCGCGAGTCCTGCATTGCGGCCCTGTTTGATGCAGAAACTGAAAAGGTTCAGCAAATCTCTGGGCAGATTCTGGCATACGACCAAATCCTTAAAATGTCTAACGCCGAAAGTATACTGTTTCGGCACGCAGAAAAGACGCACTAAATACTTTTTAATACATGCGCTGGAGGATTTCTCCGTGAGTATTGAAAAATAGGATGCTCTTTAATCACTAGCTCCCCAAACGGGTATAGCTTTGCGTGGTGCTCGTTGTTTTTAATTTTAACGCGATCCATTGTTTTGGCTACGTTCCAATGTTCTGGAGCGGTCCAATCGTGCGCTGATTGCTTAGGGGTATTAGAACTCATAAATAAAAGTATTATTTTTTTGTTTTTTTGTAAAGCAATAAAAATGACTGTTATAATGTCATTATCGCAAATCGCTCAGGCGTATAAAGAGAGCGTTGATAACTATGTCTAATGAAGTCCTAACACCCAACGCTGCGGGT
>Ga0255039_10000706_pt1 | contig 10864 bp, 8 predicted proteins | sample BC1_12_1_MG_FD_181713 | JGI IMG/M metagenome (GOLD analysis project Ga0255039, IMG submission 181713) | Seawater microbial communities from Strait of Georgia, British Columbia, Canada - BC1_12_1 | ecosystem: Environmental > Aquatic > Marine > Strait | place: Canada: British Columbia | collected... | reverse complement strand
CGATGTAGTTATGGACCAAAGGCGTTTTCGCTTTACGCCCTTTAAAGCTGCCGTAGGCTCTGCTAATCCCAGACTCGAGTATTTCATCCCTGTAAGTAGAACCACAAAGATCAAACAGCTCAGGATGTCCTACTGGTACATGGTAACCCTCGTTATCGATATCGACGACCGACTTCCAGTCGAGGTCGAAATCCCAACGCCAGGGCTCGTCATAGGGTTTCATTTCGGCCATTTGGTACATACCAACTTCTTCTTCAGCCTCGGCAAAGCTTTCCGCTATCGAAGCACCATCGCCGCCAAAACGGATGAAAATAAGGCCATGCCAGACTTCGCAATCTAGTGTCTTCAGTCCAAACTCTTCCCTGTCGAGTGGTGGGAAGCTTTTTGCACGTGGAATATTTTTAAGCCCGCCGTCAAAATTGTATGACCAACCATGGAAGGGGCAAACCAGTGCCTTTTCACAATGTCCCTTAGCTTCGGTGACAACACGAGAACCACGATGTCGACACATATTATGGAAAGCATTAATCTGTCCATTTTCATCACGCACCACTATTGCACGCTCGTTGGCGAGATCGATACACTGGTAATCGCCTGCTTCGGGAATATCAGAGATGTGGCCAACCCATATCCAGTTTTGCAGGAATACCTGTTCCATCTCGAGCTCTGTCAGCTCCGCATTATTGTATGTCCAGGCAGGCAGACCGCTGCGCTTGCCACCTGCTTTTTGATAAAGTGCTTCAGCAGTTGTAAGTTTCATAATTTTGTTATCCCGTACTTCATTTTTAATCCGTTTAATCGAATTCAATCTCAGTTTGAGAATCCCGGCTATCTTCGCTTGCCGGTCTATTTAAAAACTCATCCACCCCAGGCTTGATGCTGAACACCAAATTTTCCGCGATCTTTCTCTTCGTGGATATCGCGCATAGCCAGCTCGATCCCTTTACGTAATATGCCAACCATTTCGTCAATTTGCTCCACTGTAATAGTGAGTGGTGGTGACATAACACACATATTGACTAACGGACGAACCATTAAGCCTAGTGCCTGGCAATGCGCGTCAATTCGATTGCCAATTTCATAATCCATTTCCAGATCGTCTTCCCCTTCTTGCAATTCACACTCGATACAGGCCATCAAACCGAGCCCGCGCACGTCCCTGACGATTGGGATATCGCGCAGGGTTTGCAATTGTTCCTGCATGTAAGCACCAACCTCGCGGGCGTGCTCGAACAAATTCTCACGTTTCATGATTTCCAGGTTTTTAAGTCCCGCAATGGCAGCAACCGGATGGCCCGAATAAGTAAACCCATTTGAAAATACTGCACTATCTCCACCGAGTTGCTTGATTTCTTTTAACAGGCGATCCGATACCAGGAAAGCACCCATCGGTACATAACCCGAGGTCAGGCCCTTTGCAGTGGTAATAATGTCCGGTTGAATACCAAACACTGCTTCCGAGGCAAAACAATGGCCCAGCCGACCAAAAGCGGTGACTACTTCATCGGACAAGTACAGCAGGTCGTACTTTTTGCAAACCTCCAGGCAGCGCTCGTGATACCCCTTCGGTGGCACGATAACGCCGCCCGAGGCAAGAATTGGTTCGGCAACAAATACCGCGCAGCGATCAGCACCAACTTCCAGGATACAGTTCTCCAGGTCAGCTACACACTGATCGAGAAATTCCGCGTCCGATTGTCCATCGGCCTTCAGCAGGGGATGGGGTGCCGGAATGTGATGTACCAGTCCCTCGGCAAAATCGAGCGAGTTTTTATCCCGTTCTTTTCCTGAAACACTGGCTGCTAAATAAGTGCTACCGTGATATCCCTTCTTGCGAGCAATAATCTGTTTTTTCTCTGGCTTACCGCGAACATTGTTATAAAACTGGACAAATCGCAGGGCTGAATCAACCGCCGTGGAACCACCAGTAGTGAAAAAAACGTGATTTAAATCGCCAGGCGCCTCGGCGGCCAGGACTTCGCTAAACTTCGCTGCCGGGCCAGTTGCCACCGACCAGGGCGAGGTGTAGGGCAACTGCATGATCTGATCATATACGGCCCGCGCCATTTCTTCGCGCCCATGCCCGATGTTGACACACCACATGCCTGCTGGACCGTCAAGTAAGCGCTTACCATCACTATCGTAGACATATACGCCATCGCCTTTATCGACCACGGTGCGTTCATTATTGCCCAGTTTGACAATATCGTCCCAGGGGTGAATAAATTGATTATCGGATCGCTTCAGGTCTGCTGTATTGGCTGACATTTGATTCGCCTCCTCGGTCGGCTGGTTAAATGAAAAGGACTTGAATTATAAATTTTTGTTTATAAAAGTCAACTATATCAATAGTATGCGTATTTTAGTTGACTAAACACTCATTTAACATTAAATTAAGGCCAATATTTGATCGGAGAGCCCGACGAAGCAACAGATGCATACCAGCGTAACCGAAAAAAACCTGCACAGTCGAAGTCGTGCGGTTCAAAGCGAGTATCGTAAACAACAACTAATCGAGGCCACGCTCGACTGTATCGACAAACTTGGTCTTTCGCAGACTACTATCGCCCGTATAGCTGAACGAGCGGGTGTTTCCCAGGGTGTTGTCGTATTTCATTTTCAGACTAAAGAAAACTTGTTTGAACAAACACTCAGACATCTCAGCCAGGAATATATGCAATGCTGGCAAGATGCCTGCGAACTGGCCAGTCCCGACCCGGTTCCACAATTATGCGCTATGATAAAAGCAGCATTTACTCCCGCGATATGTAACCGAAAAAAAATAAGCGTGTGGTTTGCTTTTTGGGGCGAGTCACGCTCGCGACCCATGTACATGGAGCTCTGCGGCAAGAATGACCAGGCTTTCTCAGGCAAGCTGTTGTCCCTGTGCACCGAGATAAAAGCTAATAGTAAATCACCTTTAAGCTCACAAACTGCGGCGCTCAGTATCGAGGGCTCGATCGACGGGCTTTGCCAAAATTTTCTGATTGGAGAAACTGGCTTTAAACGTCGGCAGGCGATTACAACGGTTTTCGAATTACTGGAAATTATATTTCCAGAAGAAGAGCAAATCATTCGCCAACTAGCAACTTCATCGGCTTGATATGATTATTTCCAAACTAACCGGGTGCAAAAACAAGCAATGGCTGCGGCAACACCTGGAACCAGGAAATTTTTAGGGATTTGACAAGGGCGCTAATCGTGATCACAATTAACCTCAGGAGAGAAAATCACAATCAGAGCAGCGTTATGTTACTGTCGAGGCCGTACTATAAAGAACAATACCGGTGATTAAGCTCCAGTAAAGCCAATGACAATATAATAGAATTTAGCAATCCAAGTGTTCAAAAACTGAAAATATCCTTACGGAGGAAAACAATGACTACCTTAAAATATGCCGTTAAAGACGCTATCGTCGGCAGCATCGCCACCGCACTGATCGTCGGATCGAGCGCGGCAATGTCAGCTGGCACGCTTAACGTGACTAACTGGGCAGAGTACATCGCCGAAGACACGATTTCTAATTTCGAAAAAGAATATGACGTTAAGGTTACCTACGATGTTTATGATTCTGCTGAAGCCATAGATGCCAAGCTATTGGCAGGCAGCTCTGGCTACGATGTCGTTAGCCACTCAAGTTCCGATGTTGGCCGCCTGATACCCGCCGGAATACTTCAGGAACTCGACAAATCCAAGATACCCAACTTAAAGCACATGAGCCCAGAAGTCATGGGTAAGTTGAGCAGCAACTGGGACCCGGGTAACAAGTACATAGTCCCCTTCATGTGGGGTACGCACGGCGTCACCTATAACGAAGAACTGGTTAAGAAAACCTATCCTGGCGCGCCTATCGGTTCGCTCGATATGATATTCCAGCCTGAGCACATGAAGGAACTCGCCAAGTGCGGCGTCTCCTTCCTCGACTCGCCTGGTGACATTATCCCAATGGCGCTGGCATACCTGGGTATGGATCCAGACTCGACTAATAAAAATGACTACAAGGAAGTCGAAGTATTGCTGAAGAAAATTCGCCCTTATATCAAAACCTTTGACAACTATGCCTATCAAAGAATGCCCACGCGTGAATTTTGTGTCTCGGTCACCTGGGGACCCGATGGCTTACTGGCAATGTCTGGTGCGGCAGAAGCTGAGACCGGTGTGGTGCTCGATTTCTTTCTGCCACCCGGACAAGGTGCGGCACAGTTGTGGGTTGACGGTTGGGTGATTCCGGCAGATGCGAAAAATATCGAGAACGCACATTTGTTTCTAAACTATCTGAGCCGTCCTCAAGTTGGTGCCAACGACACTAATTACACCTGGTATGCGACCGCCAATAAAGACGCCTTCAGCCTGATAGATGAAGAGGTCACTAGCAGTCCGGCAGCTTTCCCCCCAGCGGATCAGGTCGCTATGATGTATACCCTGAAAAATTTACCTCCGAAAATTGAACGGATACAAACCAGAACCTGGACCAACTTCAAGTCGGGTAACTAAAAGCCTGCTACCATAAACTGGAGTGATTGCCAGCAATCACTCCAGTTTTAACTTACCCGGCACACAAACTGTGGAGCAAGCGGATGTCTCATCAGGCTAATCTCGTTGACAGACCATGGATGGACTCCGATGCGCAACCCTTTATCAAGGTACAAAGTGTTAGTAAACACTTTGGCGACTTTACCGCGGTTGATAGCGTAGACCTCGAGATTTATAAGGGCGAATTATTTTCGCTACTCGGTGGCTCGGGTTGCGGTAAAACCACCTTGCTACGCATGCTGGCCGGTTTCGAAACACCCTCTTCCGGCAGTATTTATATCGATGGCGTCGATATGACCAACGTGCCGCCCTATGAAAGACCCGTCAACATGATGTTTCAATCTTACGCGTTGTTTCCGCATATGACCGTGGAAAAAAACGTCGCCTATGGTTTGCAGCGCGACGGCATCGAAAAATCGGAAATTACGCGACGTGTCGATGAAATGCTGGCGATGGTCGAGTTAACCCAATTTGCCAAACGTAAGCCACATCAATTGTCAGGCGGCCAAAAACAACGCGTGGCACTAGCTCGTTCACTGGTGAAACAACCCAAGGTATTATTACTCGACGAACCATTGGCCGCGCTCGACAAACGCCTGCGCGAAAATACGCAGTTTGAACTGATGAACATCCAGGATAAACTCGGTGTTACCTTTATTGTCGTCACGCATGACCAGGAAGAAGCAATGACCCTGTCAACGCGTATCGCGATGATGGATGCGGGTCGATTCATGCAGGTTGGCACGCCCACCGAAATCTATGAATTTCCTGAATCACGCCTGGTTGCCAATTTCATTGGCAGCGCCAATATGTTTGAAGGTCGTGTAACAGAACATGGACAGGACCACATGGTAGTGGAATGCAAGCAGCCGGAATGTGAATTTTATGCCGATCACGGCTCTGCTATTCAGGAGGGTAGCAAAGTCTGGGCCGCCGTTCGCCCGGAAAAAATAAGAATTTCAGGGACACCCCCCGAGTCGGCTGCACCCAATCAAATGAAGGGGATCATCGACGACATTGGTTACCTGGGAAAACTTTCAACCTATCGGGTTCGGGTTGGTGACAACACTCTTATCGAAATTACTGCATCTAACCAGTCACGCCCGAGAGACGGGTCGCTGGTGCACGACTGGGAAGATGAAATTTATTTAAGCTGGGATGCCTCCAGCGTGGTGGTGTTGACTAAATGATCAATACGGGTGAGATCGATAACCACTCCGTCGATTCAACCTCGTCGTTCAAAAAACGCCTGCTCCGTTCTTTACAGAACAACTGGAAGTCGGTCGTTGTTTTCATCCCTTATTTCTGGTTACTGCTGTTTTTTCTCGCTCCATTTTTCATCGTATTAAAAATTAGCCTGGCCGAACCGGCTATTGCGAGTCCACCCTACCAGCCGATGACCCTATGGGTCGACGACGGCATTGTTCAGATTAAACTGGTGTTCGAAAATTTCGTCTACCTGTGGGAGGATGATTTATATTTTAATACCTATATTAACTCGATCAAGATTTCGAGCATTTCGACCCTGCTCTGCCTGCTCATAGGATACCCAATGGCTTACGCCATTGTTCGTGCCAGTCACACTTATAAACATATATTATTGATGCTGATTATCCTGCCATTCTGGACTTCGTTCCTGTTACGCGTCTACGCCTGGATGGGATTGCTGGCCGACCAGGGTACGATTAATAATGTACTCATTTTTTTCGGTATCATCGACGACCCTGTGCGCCTGCTCTATACGCCTTTTGCTGTCTATGTTGGCATCGTCTATACCTACCTGCCATTTATGATACTGCCGCTTTACGCCAACATGGAGAAGCTCGACGGGGCTCTGCGCGAGGCGGCGGCAGACCTGGGCGCCAGACCGGCTGCAACTTTTCTAACCGTAACCTTACCGCTAACGATTCCAGGCATTGTTGCTGGCTCGTTACTGGTTTTTATTCCCGCAACCGGAGAATTTGTTATTCCAGACCTGCTTGGCGGCGGCAATGTGTTAATGATTGGCCGATTACTCTACAACGAATTTACCGCCAACCATGACTGGCCGGTGGCCTCGGCGGTAGCAATCGTTTTACTGATAGTACTGGTTCTGCCAATGATGCTGTACCAGTATGTCCAGGGCAAAGAGGTGGAAGGCTAAGACATGCGCGATTCGGGAAAACGCTCAAGATTTCTAATCACGGTCACCTGCTTTGGTATGGCTTTTTTGTATATTCCGATGATCCTACTGATCATTTACTCGTTCAATTACTCCAAGCTGGTACCGGTATGGGGCGGTTTTTCCGTCCGTTGGTATGGCGTGCTGTTTGAGAGCGAAGACGTCTGGAATGCAGTTGGTTTGAGTTTGAAAATAGCCCTGGTCAACGCCAGCTTCGCGACCTTACTGGGGACGCTTGCCGGGCTCGCGCTAGTACGCTTCGGCAATTTCAAAGGGCGCACCCTGTTCTCGGGTATGATATCCGCACCGCTGGTAATGCCCGAGGTGATTACTGGCCTGTCTTTGCTGTTACTATTTATTTTCCTCGGTGACCTGATTGGCTGGCCAGAAAAACGGGGCTTTACAACCATCACCATCGCCCATATCACCTTCTCAATGGCCTATGTCGCGGTCATCATTCAGTCACGGCTGGCGGGGATGTCGCAGGATCTGGAAGAGGCCGCGCAGGACCTCGGCGCTAAACCCTTCCGGGTGATGACCGATATCACCATGCCCCTGATTGCACCTGGCATGCTGGCTGGTTGGCTGTTGTCATTCACCCTTTCCCTTGATGACCTGATCATCGCCACATTCGTCTCGGGCCCAGGCGCCACCACGATGCCAATGTTGATTTACTCGCGTGTACGATTGGGACTACGCCCCGATATCAATGCACTTGCGACCATTATTATTGTCGTCGTTGCTATCGGTGTATTACTGGCTGGCTGGATAATGTTCCGCCAGCAAAAACGTCGCGAGCTCGAGTTAGCGATGTCGGGCGAATAAAGCCCGGGAAACTATTTAACCGGGATCGCGCCGCAGGGCCTGACACATGCAATGCACACCGCCACCGCCAGGGGTAATCATCGAAACATCCGGGTCATAAATTTCAAGCCCTAGCGCACGCGCCTTTTCCTTTAACACCAGGCTTTTTTCCGGCAACAGGATTCGGTCGTTTCCAAGTGCGACGACATTACAGCCAAGATCGAGGGTATCCTGAAAAGGAACCGAAACAATTTCGATTTGCTTCGATTTCAGCCAGTCAACCACCTCGGGGTCGGTCGATTCGAGACATACCGCGGCCAGTTTTGGCGCCAACATGACCACCATCAGATCGATGTGTACGTAAAAGGGATCGATATCGGTGAGTTTGACTTCCCAGCCCTCGGCTTCAAACCAGGCCTGTAATTGCAGAGCTGAACCTTGCTGGCTTCGACCTTCATCGCCTTCCCAGCCAATCAGTACCGTACCGGGTTCGATGACATTGAAATCACCGCCCTCAAAAGTTCCGGCCGTAACATAATCATAAATGGGAATACCGAGACGTTCATAGGTCTCGATTGCTCGATAGTTTTCACCTCGACGCCACCAGTTAGCCATGCTCGTTATTATTGCGCCGAACGGTGTCATCACCGATGAGTCACGCGCAAACACCTGGTAGGGCAATACCGGGTCAGCCGCGTGCAGGTGCACCGTGACACCGGCCGATTCATAGGCGGCTATCATCTCAGCGTGCTGTTTTCTTGCGACCTCGCCACTGAAACCGTAGTTTCTACGAATACTTTTCTTCGACACTGAACTGGTTTCCAGCCACTGGTAGTGATCTGCAGGTCCAAGCAGAACATCTCTTAGTACGCCATATTCACTATCGACTCCCCATTCCTGGAGTACCGGGGTACCACCACCTTCTTGCCTGCTGCGTAAACTAAAATTTGATTTCATGGCTACTCTACAAGGTTAAATTTTGTGATCACTATTAACCGAAAAATCCAGTATACAACATTTTTAAAAAGTCGATACAGCTGACCCCTGTAATTCCCCAGACTGGCTTTGGAGGGGTGTTGACTTCTCGAATTTTTGTGATCACAATACCATCGGAATTTATTATACCCAATCGTATTACCACCGCCAGTCCTGTTTAACGAGGTTTGTAAAGACTGCGGTACAAACTACCCCCGAAAGAGAGCCTGGCATGAAAGAATGGATTAAAAAACATCAGGTAACCGAGGTCGAATGTATTGTTCCCGACCTTTCGGGTGCAGCACGCGGGAAAATCATGCCTGCCTCGAAGTACACCGACGGCCACGAACTTCGGTTGCCACGTTCCATATTCCTGCAATCGATAACCGGTGATTATCCCGACGAGCTAGTCGATAGAATAACACCCACCGACAGGGATATGTTCCTGAAGCCAGATGAATCGACAATCCGGCTAGTGCCATGGGTAGAGGAAAAAACCGCACAGGTAATCCACGACTGCGTCGACGAAAACGGCCAGGCCATCGATTTTGCACCCCGCCAGGTATTGCGTAGAGTGCTTGACCTTTATCGAGCCGAAGGCTGGAAACCAGTCATCGCCCCCGAACTCGAATTTTTCATCATCGAACCCAACACCAACCCTGCTCAGCAACTGCAACCGCCAATCGGCAAGAACGGCCGCACTGAAATCGAGGGCCAGTCCTATAGCATCGACGCCGTCAATGAGTTCAGCTCTATTTTTGCCGACATGAACGAGTTCAGTGAAAAGCAAAATCTTGAACTTGACACCCTGATTCACGAAGAAGGCCTCGCACAAATGGAGGTTAACCTGCTGCATGGCGATCCTTTAGACCTCGCCGACCAGGCATTTTTGTTCAAACGCACAGTACGTGCAGCAGCATTCAAGCATGGTAAGCATGCGACCTTCATGGCCAAGCCGATCGCCAACCAGCCTGGTAATTCTATGCATATCCATCAAAGCATGGTGAGCCTGGATAAGGCTAAGAATCTATTTTCAACTACCCGTGGCACGCCGAGCAAGTTACTACTGAGCCACATTGCCGGATTGCAAAGATTCATGCCAAGCGCGATGTCACTGGTTTGTCCTTATGTTAATTCCTACCGACGAATCGTGCCTGGCATGGCAGCACCAATCAATTTTCATTGGGGCTACGATAATCGGACGGTTGGTTTTCGAGTGCCGGGAGATGAAGCTCATTCGATGCGCGTCGAAAATCGCCTCGCTTCCGCCGATGTAAATCCCTATATAGCCATCGCCACGTCGCTCGCCTGTGGCTATATCGGTATGAAACAGGGCCTGAAACCTGGTAAACCAATGTCCCAGAGTGCTTACCAGGAACCGCTACAACTGACCCGGGACTGGTTCCAGTCACTACAGAACCTGACCGAATGCCAACCATTACGCGATGTACTTGGTGATACCTTTATCGATGTTTATGTTGCGGTTAAAGAAGTCGAATTTGACCACTTTATGCATGCTGTTACCCCGTGGGAACGCGAATATTTATTACTAAGAGTTTAAACAGGAGAATTCAATGAATCAACAATCTACAATGGTCGGTACCAATACCGAAAGATGGCAGGATCTCGACGGCGCCCATCACCTGCATCCGTTTACCAACCCTAAAGAGCTGAAAGATAATGCAGCGCGGATCATTGAATCGGCGCAGGGCGTCTACCTGACCGACTCCGACGGTAACCAGTACCTCGATGCGATGGCGGGACTCTGGTGTGTCAACATGGGTTACGGCCAGAAAGACCTGGTCGAGGCCGCGCATAAGCAAATTCAACAACTGCCTTACTACAATGCATTCTTTAAGACCTCCCACCCTCCGGTGGCTGAGCTCAGTGCACTACTCGCCGAAGTTACACCTGAAAACATGAACCATACTTTTTTTACCAGTTCAGGCTCTGAAGCTAACGATACCGTTATTCGTATGGCCTGGCGTTACTGGGACATCCTCGGTAAACCCGAAAAGCGGGTTATCATCAGTCGTAAAAATGCTTACCACGGTAGCACCATTGCCGCTTCAAGCCTTGGTGGCATGCCAGACCAGCACGAACAGGGCGGAGTGATACCCGACATAGTTCATGTCGAACAACCCTACTGGTTTGCTAAGCGCGTCGAACTCGGTACCGATCTCGATGCCGAGGAATTCGGGCGTGAAGTCGCGCAGTCGATTGCCGACAAGATCGAAGAACTCGGCGAGAATCGCGTTGCCGCATTCATCGCCGAGCCAATACAGGGTGCCGGTGGCGTAATCGTACCGCCCGATAGTTACTGGACCGAGGTGAAAAAAATATGTGCCCAGTACGACATTCTTTTTGTCGCCGATGAAGTGATATGTGGTT
>Ga0255039_10000705_pt1 | contig 10873 bp, 12 predicted proteins | sample BC1_12_1_MG_FD_181713 | JGI IMG/M metagenome (GOLD analysis project Ga0255039, IMG submission 181713) | Seawater microbial communities from Strait of Georgia, British Columbia, Canada - BC1_12_1 | ecosystem: Environmental > Aquatic > Marine > Strait | place: Canada: British Columbia | collected... | reverse complement strand
AGGAACTTCCATAATATTATATATAATATATTATTTATATTTATTAACTATTATTTTCTTTCTTCTTTGCTAATTTTTTTCTTAGTCTTTCTTGTGTTTCGTTTTTAACTGGATTTGCTTGTGATCCTGTATTTTCTGGTGATCCTTGAGTTTTATGCATTTGTTGTTGCATTTTTTGTAATTCAGGATTATCCATCATATTTTTAAACATTGGATTATTTGCAAAATTACCATACAATGATTCTGCTTCACCACTCAATGTCTCTTCTGATATACTCCCACTATCAATTTGCTCTCGGACTTGTTCATTAATATTTTGAAATAAATTCATGAAATTACTCGGATTCATCATATTTTGCATCATCTTAGCCATATCTGGTTCTCCACCACCCATATCTTTACCAATACCCATATCACCCATCATTGCTTCAAAATCCATATTTTCAGCTATATTTTTAGCTAATTTACCAATACCAGTATTTTCAAATACTCCATCTAATCCTTCTAATCCTTCTAATCCCCCCATATTATTTTCTTTTTCACGTGTCTCTTCTTCCTTATTAATATCATTTATACTACTCTTGAGTTTCTTGATTTTTTTTAAATCTTTTATGTCTTTTTTATTATCTTTTTGAATTTCATTTGATTCTCCACTTAATAATTTTTTTAATTCATTACTTGAATTTAAATTAATATTAATAATACAAAATGTTTGAAGGAATTTCCATATTTTATTTTTATCTACATCTTCCATATAATCAGACCATATTGTTTTAATTGGTATGTATAAAATTATATTTTCATCAAATATAGATTCATCTTTATTGGTAATTTTTGTAGATATTTTATTTAATCTCTGTAAAAAATCAGATATTATTGAATTATCTTCTAATTTTAATTCCTCTAATTTTAATATTTCTGAATATTTATCTAGTATAACTAATTGTGTTTCACCTTCAGGTAAAATGTCTACAATATCATTAATCATATTTTTAAAAAGTGATAGTATTTGCTCATTTAAATCCATTTTATATATATTATTAATAATACTTTTTATTTAAATTATTTACCGCGGTCTTATTTCTGGTTGCTGCATTTTTCTAGATTCCATCATTCTTTCATAATCTGTATCCATTTGAGCACTTTTCTCTTTCCTTGTATCATTCTGCATTTTATTTTTTGATCCAGCTTCATTGTTTTGAGAATTATCTAAATATTCATAATTATCTTGATTTATTGTGTCACCTTCTTCTAATGGAGAATAACTTAAATCACACATACCACCAAAACAAAATCCACCTGGACCATCCATACTTTCTAATGGACCACCTTCTAAATCACTATTTGGCAATTGTTTATTATTTGAGTTCATATTTTGAGTTGGTTCTCCAGGTAAATTTTGATTAATATGTGGTTCTACTTTATCTTTTCCATTTTCATTTATTAATAGTTCTAAATATTTAAATAATTCTTTTCCAGGTAATACTCTATTACCCATTACCATACATGGAACACTATTAACGGTTGTTGGATATGCTTTTGTATCTATATCTACAACTGGGAACTTGAAAATATCTTTATTTTTATGAAGAGTTATTAATAGTTCGTGACAATGTTCACATCTTCTACTTATATAAATTGTTTTACTCATTTATGATTAATAATTATAAATATATATATTTTTATATTTTTAAACATAATTTGATATTATTTAAAAATATAAATATATAAATATAATAATAATAATAATATATGTCCGATTTAACTCACCAAAAATTTACAGTTGATATTACCAATATTAAGAATCCTAATCAAAAAAGTCTATTATTTGAAATAAATGGAAATAAAGAATATGGTTTAAATAAATCATTTGTCAATGCTATTAGAAGAACTTTATTGAAAGATATTAAAACTATTGCTTTTAATGATGATGATATTATTATTGAAGAAAATACTGGAGCACTCCATAATGAATTTTTGAAAAGTCGTATTGGATTAATCCCATTATATATTGATCCAACTGATTTTCATAAATCATACTTATTTGAATTAAATATTGATAATTTTGATACACCAATTATCAATATTACAGCAGATATGTTTAATATATATGGATTGAATAAAGTTACAATTGATACGATTGAAAAACAATCACTAATGGGAGATATTCCTGATGAAGAAAACATATTATTGAAAATGAATAATACAAGTAAAGAATATTATAATATGGATAAAAAATTACCAGATAAACTCAAAAAAGAAATTTTTAAACCATTCGTATTCAAAGGTAAAGATAATTATTCGCTTATTACAGAATTAAAATTAACTAATTCTGATTTTGATAATGAAAAGATTAAATTATATGCATCACCTACTATAAGTACATCTAAAGATAATGCTCGTTTTAATAATTTATCAACTGTTGTTTATTCATTCAAAAAAGATAATGATATATTTCAAAAAGTATTAAAAGATAAATTACAAATTAGCAAAATTACTAAAAAAAAAGATGTAGAATCATTCACTAAAAGTTTATATTTATCCGAAAGTGAAAGATATTTCCATAAAGATAATAATGAAGAATCATATTGGTATAATTTTGAAATAGTTTCCAATCACCACTTTTCACCTAAAGAAGTTTTAATCCAATCTATTGATATACTATATGGTAAATTTATCAATATGGAAGATAGCTTGAAAAATATGTTAAAACAAAGTGATATTGGTAGTGGAAAATATAATATTAATAGATTTAAAAATGATCAAACATTCCAGGTATCAATTGATAATGAAGATGATACAGTTGGTTCTATTATTCAAAGTCATGCTGTGAATAAATTTATTACTAATGAAACTTTTATTCAATTATGTGGATACAAAAAACCACACCCATTAATTGATAAAATTGTATTTAATTTTATGATCCTACCAACAGATTATACAGAAATTCAAAAAGTTACATACATTACTGAATTTTTAATTAATGTTATTGTTGATATCAAAAATATTCTACAAATTATTAAATCTCAATGTGAATCTGCTATATAATAAGCAATTATATTTATATCTTTTTTTTTCTCTTATAATATATAAAGTTAAATTTCTATATATATTTATAATTTAATTTAAAAATGCCAAGTAGTCAAAATGGAAAAAAACAAAATACTGGTGTATATTATACAAATGGTATTCAATATAGAAATGTATCACATAAATACTTTAAACCAGGGACGAGAGTAATTAAAAATAAAACAGGTGAAGTTGGTATTGTTCTTAAAAAAAATGTTAAAGGTCCGAGATCTTTAATAAGAGTTCAATTTGATAATATAGAATATGTATATTCTAATTTATTGCATATTGAAGATTATTATAGCAATGAACAATCTAGACAATGTAATAGATATCCTGAATATAGAAATAATAAAAATAAAAAAAATAAAGATAACCTTAAAATATTATTATTAAGAGACGAAAATAAAAAAAAAATTAAAAATTTTAATGAAGCTAAAAAAAAATTAAGAGAAGATATTTTAAATAATGGATTATATGTTTCTAATATTAATGGTAAATATAATTTTGATATTAAAGTTCATTCAGATAATGAAATAGTTAATAATATAAATAAATTAAATTTACAAAAAATTATTAATTATGATAAAATGATTAATTCTACATCTTCATTGGCAGTTAATGAATCAAGATTAACTAAATATCAATTATTAAAAATATTTTATTTATCTAACTGTAAATCAACTCAAGTATTAATTCCATATGTTAGTAATAAATCTGATTATTATACTGTTATTGAAAAATATCGTTTAAGTTTAATAGAAAAATAATTTATATTATTCAAGTTATAAAATGTTTAGAGGAAGATATAATAATTATCAACCAAGAAATGGACAATCTATTGATAATATTCGTAGACAACAATATGAACAAATGTTATATATCTATAGACAAGAAGAATTACAAAGACAAGAAGAATTACAAATACAAGAAGAATTACAAATACAAGAAGAATTACAAAGACAAGAAGAAGAAGAATTACAAAAACAAAGAAATATTAAAGTTAAAACAAGAAATATTGAAACAATCAATGAACCATTATTAGAACAAGATCAAGATTACCTTGATTTTTTAGAATATAAAAAATCAAAAGTTAAAGTTAAAGAAGAAGAAGAAGAAGAAGAAGAAGAAGAAGAAGAAGAAGAAGAAGAAGAAGAAGAAGAAGATGAAGTAGAAGTAGAAGTAGAAGAAGAAGAAGAAGAAGAAGAATTAAATTTAGATATACATAGCATGTCTACAGATATTAGAAATATTTTAAATGATGATAGTATAAAATATACTATAAAAAATAATATGTTTAATTATAATGATATTTTAAAAGAAGGTGATCCCAATATTAAAAAGGGAGATCTTTATTTACATGACATGAGTTGTTCTGGTGATGGTCCATATGTTATATGCTTATTTATTTAATATTGTATTTATTTATATGTTTAATAGTTTGATTATACCCATTAATTAAATCTTCTTTTTTTTTAATTGATTCAATGCTAAAATTAATTGACATATTTAATTTTGTTTTTATTATTACATTTCTTTTATTATTATTAAATTCAAAATTACTATATTTATTATTAGTTGATTGAATCAATCTACCAATATATTTATGAAATGTTAAATTATTTAACAATAATATTTCGCTATTTACAATTGTAATAGATATATAATTTTTATATTTTTCAATAACTGGAGTTCCCCCGTTAATAGCTCCATCTACAAATAAATAATCATTATATACAACTGGTTTAAATAAAAAGGGTATAGCTGAAGACATACATATAGCAAGTGATACGGGCATGTCAGGGTAATTTTTATATGAAATATATACTTCTTTATTCAAAGATAAATTATAAACTTTTATTATTAGTTTATTATTAGTTTTATTATGTAATTCTAAGAAAGTAGTATTTTTTTTAATATGAAATTTTTCTAAAATATTATCAATGGTATTTTTAATATTAATTGTATCAAATAACCCTGTATTATCAAATAAATTGTCCAGATTATTTATATCTAACAAAGTTGAATAATTCATTCTATCAGATATATTATACATTACATTAATTGGAATACCAATTGACATTAATAAAGCAACTATTGAACCACTCGAACAACCAATAAATCTTTTTATATTATTATAGTCTTTTTCTAATATATTATTTTCAATTAAAGCATATAAATATCCAGCGATGATATTAATAGATGTTCCACAAGCACATAACATAATTGTATTAACCTTCATTAATAAATATTATATAATTTTTTGTTATAATAAACATAATATAATATATTATTTATATATAATATATATGTCTCAACTAAAAATAGATGATTTATATAAAACTGCTAAGAAAAAAGAATTAGTTAAATATGAAACATTTGATAAAATATTAATTAAATGCCATAACCGTATTAAATTATATGCAGATAATAGAAAAACAGAATGTTTATATAATATACCTACATTTATAATAGGGATTCCATTATATGATGTAGATGATCTTCAAGAATATATTGTATCATCATTAAAGAAGAATGGATTAGTTGTTAAGGAATACAATAATAATTGGATATTTATATCTTGGAATTTCAAAAATAAACCAAAAGTTAAGAAAAATAAATCAACTAATAATGAACATAAATTTGTTGAAGACTATAATCCATCTGGAACATTTATTATAAATGAAAGAGCTATGTTGGATATGAAAGAAAAATCAATAAAAATGTTAAATTTTTAAATAAAAAACCAGTCTTCATAATATTCTTCATTTGTTAAAATCGCATATATATTATTATCATTAAATAATATACCTATATCTTCTAATGTATCTATAAATGGTATTAAACCACCATATTGTTCTTTTAAAAAGAAATTAATATCTTTATTTTTATTATTATTTTTAATATCAATACTATTTGTCCTTAATATTATTGCTTTTTTTAAATCACATATTTTCATTTTTTTTTTATCTGTTAGAATTGATATTATTGTATTATAAGCTATTTTTTGGCCCTGACTTATTGAAATATTCCATTTGCAATTTTGTCCAGACATTTAATAAAAATATATATTATTTTTTAATTTATTTAATTTATTAATTTTAAATAATATATTTATACATTTATATATATTTATATCTAAAATACAATAGTTTTTATAATATTATCTAACGTAATTCTTCTTTTATTATTTAAATTAAATATTCCATTAAATAATTCTTCACCATTTTTATATTTGGTTGAATTATTAAATTTTGTTTCGTTAAATTTATATTTAATATTTATATTTTTTAATATTTTCATCATATCCAATTCAGATGTATCAGGGATATATCTCCAACTAAATATATTTATATTAGAATATTTTAATAATTCTAATAAAACAACACCTAAACACCACACCATAGTAGATTCTGAACATTTCGGTTTCCCCCTTGTTTTTTTCTCATCCCATGGTAGCCATGTACAAACATTATAACTATTTTTATTACAAATTGATCCCAAATCACCTAATACTGTTGTAATTTCTTTATTATCTATACATTTAAATAAAATATTATCAGATTTTAAGTCAGTATAAGATAATTTATTATTATTCAAACAATTTAAATGTTCTGCTATTTGTTTAATTACTAGATAAATATTTTTAATATCTAATTTACCATTCATTTTATTTAATCCCCCAGACATAATATTCATTACAGCAAATTTTTTTGTATTTGATGGTCCCCCTATATTTAATAATCTTGCATTAATTGTATTACAATTAATATTTAATTTATTTAATTTTTCAATTATTTTAAGTTCACCATCATTGGAATATTTAAATGATTTTATTGCAACACTTATACTTGAATTATTTGAATATTCATATACTTTTCCATACGCACCCTTACTTAAAAATTTTGAGTAACATAAACCTATATTTTCATATTTTAAAGAATAATTAAGTTTTAATAAAGGTAATTTAAATAAATCATTATCATCCGATAACCTATTTTTACATATATTATCTATTTTATTTTCAATTAATGATAATTTATTTAAGTCCACATATTTAATATTATTATATTTTTTACATTCGTTTGTTAATATTTTTGTATTTATTATTATTTTATTTTGAGATTTTTTAAGTGTTTTTTTAATATTCAATTTTTTCTTATTTTTGCTATTATTTATTATATATCTTTTTGTTTTTGGATTGAATATTTTACCTTCTGGTTTATTTTTAATTTTGTTACATCTATTTGTTTTTTTATTTAAGATTGACCCTATTGGACAAACTTTTTTTACTGGTTTATTTTTAATTTTATTACATCTATTTGTTTTTTTATTTAAGATTGACCCTGTTAGACAAACTTTTTTACTATTCTTCTTATCACAATTTTTTGTTTTTTTATTTCTATTATATCCTTTTTGACACCTTTTTAAAATTGTCATATTTATATATAATTAATATAATTAATATAATTATATTAATTATTACTAAATTTTTTTATATGTTATATTATAAATACAAATATGGGACAAGAAAAAATGATACCTTGTGCTAACTCTTCCGATGCTCACAGCAACAATCCACGACGCGCTGGGAGCGATAAATGCCTCAGAAAAGACTTTGCTGAGGTTAGTAAAAAGGCAGCGTGTGCTGCTGGATGCAAAAAATGTGGTGGTGGTGGTAATTTTACTCAACCTAGAACAAACAAGGGTCGTGCTTGTGGAATTAAAAGGGGGTCTGTAGTGGAACAACCTTGTGAACTATTCACCAGTAAAACTAAATTTGCTTGTGGATATAAATGTGGATGGAAAGGTCCTTGTTATTGGGATTTTGCGGCATGTGGGCTTCAATGGGGTAACCATGTAGGTGGTGATGGGTCTAGGGCCTCATCATCTGGGTCAAAGGACAAATGTAATCAATCATGTAATGGGTCATCTTGTGCCGGTTGTGCTTCTTGTGGAGATTGTAATACTTGTTCTACGAAACCATCAAAGGACACCTCCTGCTGTAGGGACTCCGAATCAGACTCAAGCCAGTCAGATTTAGATTCAGATTTAGATTCAGAAGAAGATTTAGATTCAGAAGGAGGAGAAGAAGGAGAAGGAGGAGAAGAAGGAGAAGGAGGAGAAGGAGAAGGAGAAGGAGAAGGAGGAGAAGGAGAAGGAGGAGAAGAAGGAGAAGGAGAAGGAGAAGGAGAAGGAGGAGAAGAAGGAGAAGGAGGAGAAGAAGGAGAAGAAGGAGAAGAAGGAGAAGGAGAAGGAGGAGAAGGAGAAGGAGGAGAAGAAGGAGAAGGAGGAGAAGGAGGAGAAGAAACAGAAGGAGAAGAAGGAGAAGAAGGAGAAGAAGGAGAAGAAGGAGAAGAAGGAGAAGGAGAAGAAGGAGAAGAAGGAGAAGAAGGAGAAGAAGGAGAAGAAGGAGAAGAAGGAGGAGGAAAAGGAAAAGGAAAAGGAAAAGGAAAAGGAAAAGGAAAAGGAAATAATTGAAATGGATCTACCTAAATTATATTAAGGTTTAATATAAAAATCTATTTTTTAATTTAATAATTTTTTAATTTAATAATTTTTTAATTTAATAATTTTTAATTATCTACTATATTATATAATATAGTAAATATGGGAAGACATGATAAACAGTGCGAATGCAGTAAAGAAAGAGAATATGATTGTTGTGATCATCATGGTGGTGGTCGCGGTGGTCGCGGAGGTCGTGGTGGTGGTCGTGGTGGTGGTCGCGGTTGTGGTCGTGGTGGTGGTCGCGGTGGTTGTTGTCATGATTTCCACGATGAATGTCATCATGATTGTCATCGCGATTGTCATCATGATTGTCAGGAAGAATATTGTTGTGAAAAATTTAATTGCCATAGAGAAAAATCTTGTTGCGTAATTAAAAGTGATTGTCATTGTATTAAAAAAGTATTCCGAAAATATCACCCATTTTTGGTTTGGTTTCTCAGAAAAATAATGTATTGTCATAATAGAGACAATATAAAGAAATTATTATCTATTATGGAATGCACATTATGTGCATTATTAGATATTAAAAACAATAAAGATTGTGAACTAATAATTGAAAATATGAAATGTTATAAGACAATTACATATTATATTTTTACATATATTAACAGTATTCTAAATAATGGATTTATAATTCATTGGTGTCCCATATGGTGTCGCCTCCTAAGAAGAAAATGGAATAAATTTTTATTAGAGTTATACACGTGTTTTAATAATTGTCCTCCGATACACCCACATGATAAACTATATTATGATGTAATTGATATTACTTGCTTAAACACTGGAATTGATGCCAAAATATCTGCTTTATTTGATTCCGCGAAAAGTGGACTTGTAGGTAGTCGTAGTAAAGAACCTGTAAGTCCAATTATGATAATTATGAGATATTTATTTTGTTGTCAAAAGTCTACTAATGAAGATATAACAAAAATTTTGAAAAAATATAATATTAGTTATGATCAAATAGAAATATACAAATGTTTATATAAAAATATGTGCGAATGTTTACATGAATGTGGATTAGTGGGTGACCATTCAATTAGCACCATTATGCTACCCCAAAATAGTCTCTTTTTATCTTTTGTATTAATGGATCTGAGTCATATACATGAAATAGAAACATTCTCACCAGAAGAAATAATGCAAATTAAAAGTGAGTCTGAAAAGAATCACAAAATACATATTGAAGGATTGAAATCCGAAGAAGAAGTAGTTGTTAAAGAAGAAGAAGTAGTTAAAGAAGAAGTAGTTGTTAAAGAAGAAGAAGTTAAAGAAGAAGAAGTTGTTAAAGAAGAAGTAGTTGTTAAAGAAGAATAATTAATAAATAGGTATTATTTTTTTTTTAATTAATATGTATTTAAGTATATATGACAAAATTTTACAAAAATATATGGATTTTATTATTAATAGTTATAATTTTAGAAGCTATATCATTATCATTATTAGCGGCGGGCGTTAAATATTCCAATAGTGTTTATATTTTCGGTATCATTGGATATTGTATAGCTGGATATATTTTTTACTTGATATTAAAAACAAAAAAACCATTATCAAAAGCAAATGCTTTATGGAATGTTGGATCAATTGTTTTAATTACATTGTTAAGTGTTATTATTTTTAAAGAAAATATTGATAGATATCAAGCAATTGGATTATTATTTGCTTTTATGTCAGTTGTATTTATAGAATATGAAGGATTATATAGTATTTATAAAAATTATATTAGATAAATATAAATATTTAGATTACCTTATGAAAATATAATCTGATTATATTTCAAAAATCATCTATAAGTTCATCTCTAATTTCATTTTCATTTATATCGCGTAATATTTGTTCATCTCTTCTACTACGCAATCTATCTATATTTCTTCTAAGATTATCACCAACCCCGAAACTATAATTTTGTCTATATCTCAATGCATTTTCCAAGTCCATAACTTCTACGGGTGTTCTACCATCTATTAATCTAGATTGTCTAAATAATTCTTCATCTAATGTATTTGCTTCCATTCTTGAACGAACTTCCCTTAAATCTCTTTCTCTATCAATTCTATCAGCAATTGATAATGCTTCATCTTCATTTCTTTCTCTTAATTGACCTCTAATTCCAACTCTTTGACTTGGGAAATTACCTCTTGACATTAAACCATATTTATTTCTAAGTGATTTTTTTAATCTTCTTTTAACTAATTCATGATTAAATATAGGATTATCTTCTAATAAATTACCTGGTATACTATCCATCCTACCAATTCGTTTGAATTCTTCTTCGTTTTTATACCCAATCAAA
>Ga0255039_10000704_pt1 | contig 10886 bp, 8 predicted proteins | sample BC1_12_1_MG_FD_181713 | JGI IMG/M metagenome (GOLD analysis project Ga0255039, IMG submission 181713) | Seawater microbial communities from Strait of Georgia, British Columbia, Canada - BC1_12_1 | ecosystem: Environmental > Aquatic > Marine > Strait | place: Canada: British Columbia | collected... | reverse complement strand
CCAACCCCCATGAGCATGGCCACCAGCATGTACGTCACCGGCCTAGACCCCTTCACCCAGGAGCCCGTCTACGTAGCCAAAGGCCTCCGCGAAAAACGAATGCAAAAAGCCCTCCTCCAATACTGGGACATCCCCCAACACGACCTAGCCCGTGAAGCCCTAATCAAAGCAAAACGCGGCGACCTAATAGGAAGCACCCAACGTCACCTAATCCCCCCCGCCACCGGCAAAGGCTCCCTCCCCATCCACCAAAGACGCCGATAGGGGACACTCTCCCCCCCTCAAAGCACCGGAGATCACACCGCTTCTCAGGCAAAGATCGCAGCGACCCCTGAGAGACACCCGTCGCGCGCGATCAGACAGCGCTTAGTCGATCTTGATGCCGCAGAGCGGATCATCCGGCGCGCACGCCTGGCTCTTGTTCTTCGGGCGTTGCTTTGGTCGATCCTTCACCCGCTGCTCGCGCTCCTTCTGACGTTGCTCGCGCTGCTGGAGCTTCTGCTCGTAGCGCTCCTTGTCGGCCTCTGCTGCTTCGGCGCGCTGCGTCTCGTCGTGCAGTTGCTGTTCGGCGCGTTCCTTTTGTTGGAGCGCAACCTGTTGCTCCTGCCGCGCTTGTTCCGCTTCGAGTGCCTTTCGCTCGAGTGCCGGCTTGATCACGAAGGCGTAGCTTCCTAGCGAAGCGAGGACGAGGAACACAGCGCCACCGGCCACCATGCGGCGCGCGCGAATCTTTGCTTTCTCGCTGGCGGTGATCGCCGCGATCTCCTTCTCGTGCTTCAGTGTGCGTTGCTGCTCGGCAGCGCGGGCCTTGGACTGCTCCTGCAACTGAACGCGGAGCTCAGCCTCTTTGGCTTCACGCACGCGGCGCTCTTCCTCTTCACGCTGCGCGCGCTCTTCCGCCGACCGGGCTTCCTCTTCGGCACGCAACCGAGCTTCCTCTTCCTCGCGTCGCTGCTGCGCCGCGGCTTCCGCTCGCCGCCGTGCGTCTTCCGCTGCTTTGAACCGTGCCTCTTCTTCAGCTGCGATGCGCGCCTCTTGAAGAGAATGCAGCTCCAAGAGCTGGTCCGCGAGTGAATCGCTGTTGCCTGCTTCCATCTTTGGTCCCCGCCTCCTCAAAGATTCTGGCAAATCCGGAGGGCCCGTGCCCGTGAGTTTTCGCGTGCCCATGCACTCAGAGACGCGCCGGCTCCGCAAAGGATCTAGGGGGTGAGGTGCCCCACAGTCGCCACTCACATTGCGGCACATGACTCTGCGCCAAACTCGCGGTATCCTCGCCGCCCCCAGCACTCCAACTCGTCACCCAGCAACGAGGTAAACCGACATGACTGAAGAGAACTACGGCCTTGGTACGCGTGCCCTTCACGCCGGCCAGGAACCCGACCCCACGACCAACGCGCGCGCCGTGCCGATCTACGCGACGACGTCGTACGTGTTCAACGACACCGACCATGCGGCGGCGCTCTTTGGGCTCGCAGAGTTCGGAAACATCTACTCCCGCATCATGAATCCAACGGTCGATGTCCTCGAGAAGCGCCTCGCTGCGCTCGACGGCGGCGTGATGGGGCTTGGCTTTGCGTCGGGGCAATCCGCCGTCAATGCGGCGATCCTCACGCTCTGCCACTCCGGCCAGAACTTCGTGTCGGCGACGAGCTTGTACGGCGGGACCTGGACCCTGTTCAACAACACGTTCAAGAACCTCGGCATCGAGGTGCGGTTTTTCGACCCGGCGCACCCGGAGCAGATTCACGACCTCGTCGATGAGAACACCCGCCTCGTCTACATCGAGTCGATAGGCAACCCGAAGAACGACGTGCCGGACTTCAAGGCCATCGCCGAGGCGGCCCACAGCGCACCGCACGGTTCGATTCCGGTGATTTGCGACAACACCGTGATGACGCCGTGTCTGTTCCGACCGTTCGAGTACGGGATCGACATCAATGTCTATTCGACGACGAAGTTCATCGGCGGTCACGGTGTGCACGTTGGTGGCTGCATCGTCGATTCGGGGAACTTCCAGTGGACGGAGAACCGCGACAAATGGCCGGAGTTTTGCGGGCCGTCCCCGAACTACCACGGGGCCGTCCTTGCCGATGCGCTGGCTCCGATGGGCAACATCGTATTCTGCGTGCAAGCCCGAACGCACTGGCTCCGCGACACCGGCGCAGCGATGAGCCCATTTGCCGCGTTCTTGTTCCTACAAGGGATCGAGACGCTTCACCTTCGGATGCCGCGCCACTGCGAGAACGCGCAGGCGGTCGCCGAGCACCTCGAACAGCACGACGCGGTCGAGTGGGTGAACTACCCGGGCCTCCCGTCGCACCCCGACAACGAGCGCGCCAACCATTACCTCCCGGACGGGAAGGGCGCGATCCTCGGCTTTGGCATCAAGGGCGGCATGGAAGCGGGCAAGAAGTTCATCAACTCGGTGAAGCTCTGCTCGCACCTCGCGAACATCGGCGACGCCAAGACGCTAGTCATTCATCCCGCTTCGACGACTCACCAGCAGTTGAGCCCGGCGGAGCAGCAGCAGGCGGGCGTCGTGCCAGAGTACGTGCGTATTTCAGTGGGCATCGAAGATGTGAAAGACATCATCGCCGACATCGACCAAGCGCTTGCTGCCGCGGTGGGGTAGGCTAGCCGACTCTCGTGGTCGAAGAATTCGAAAGCACGGATTCGATGCGGAGCGGGAAGCCGCTCCGTCACGTGCAGACGGCCGTCTTCCCGACGCCCATGAGCCTTCGCCACGGCGGAACGCTCCCGGGCGTCGAGGTGGCCTACGAGACGTACGGCACGCTCAACGACGACCGCAGCAATGCCGTGCTGATCTGTCATGCGATCACCGGGGACTCCCACCTCGCGCGCCACAATGAGGACGATGACCCAGGTTGGTGGGAAGGCCTCGTGGGCCCGGGTAAGGCCGTCGATACCGACCGGCTATTCGTGATCTGCTCGAACGTGCTCGGCGGCTGTCGCGGAACGACGGGGCCGGCCACGATCAATCTGGCGAGCGGCATTCCCTACGGAAGCGATTTCCCCTTGGTCACCGTGGAGGACATGGTCGACTTGCAGAAGCGGCTGGTGGACTTGCTCGGCATCCGGCGTCTCCGCGCCGTCGTGGGTGGCTCGCTCGGAGCGCATCAGACGCTGTGCTGGGCGACGCGGCATCCCGAGCATGTCCAAACGGCGGCGGTCATTGCCGGGTCGGCGCGGGTCACCGCGCAAGCGATCGCGTTTGACGTCGTCGGCCGCAACGCGATCCAAAGCGACCCGCACTTTCCCGGCGGGCAGTATTACGGCACGGGTGACTTCCCCCGGACCGGCCTCGCCCTTGCTCGGATGCTCGGTCACATCACGTATTTGTCCTCGGAGGCGATGACGCGGAAGTTCGACCTCGACCGGCACGCGCCGCGCGACATCGTGACCGATTTCGAGAAGCGCTTCTCGGTCGGTTCGTACCTCGCGTATCAAGGCAAGCAGTTCGTTGGGCGTTTCGACGCGAACTCCTACGTGGCGGTCACCCTCGCGATGGACAACTTCGACCTCGGAGACACGCGCGAAAAGAGGCTCGAAGCGTTTGGTGCGGCGCAATGCGATTGGCTGGTGATCTCGTTTTCGAGCGACTGGCTCTTCCCGCCAGACCAGTCGCGGGAGCTGGTGTCGATGATGACGACGCTCGGTCAGCCAGTTTCTTATTGTGAAATCGAAACCGATGGCGGGCACGATAGTTTCCTTCTGAGCGACGATATCGAGGCGTTTAGCCCGTTGGTGGCATCGAAGTTGGGTGCGCCCAGGCCGCCGCCGCCCCGAGCGAGCGCAGAGGACGATCGCATCCTGGAGCTCATTCCGCCGGCTAGCTCGGTCCTCGACCTCGGTTGCGGAGAGGGTGATTTGCTGGCGCGCTTGAAAGAGCGCGGCGCGCCGCTTCTGTGCGGTGTCGAGGTCAGCACGGACTTAATCGCGTCCACCATGCAACACGGTGTCGAGGCGATCGACTACGACCTCAACGTCGGGCTCCCCGAGTTCGACGACAACCGTTTCGATTACGTCGTGCTGTCATCCACGCTTCAGGTGGTTCCCAATGTCGAGCGCTTGCTCGAAGACGCACTCCGCGTGGGCCGCCGCGCCGTCGTCGGCTTCACCAACTTCGCGCACCGAACGCTCCGCGAGATGTTCGGCCTCGAAGGCCGCGCCCCCAAGGCGCCCGGCTCGTACTCCTATGAGTGGTACAACACGCCCAACCGGCGCTTTCCTTCGATCCGCGACATGTTGGAGCTCTGCGAAAAGATGGGCGTCACCGTCGAGCAAGCCCGCTACTACGACGACACCGCGGGCCGCATCATCGGCGAGGACGAAGACCCAAACCTTGCCGCCGAGTCGGCGCTTCTCGTGCTGAGTAAGCGCGCGGACTAGCCGTAGTGGTTGGCGGGCACCTCAAATCGGCTCTCGATTTGATGCACGCGCGCGATGACGTCCTGGGCGAAATCGACGTCGGTGCCGTCCTCGAAGTTGAACTCCACGGTGTCCGAAATCCCGCCAAATCGTCCTTCGATCGCTTCCGGCAACCGATCGTACGGTGCGTACACGCAAAACTCGTCGAGCATGTCGTCCGGAATTTCCGCAGCCATCTGCTTCCACTGCCCCGTCTTCGACATGTGAAGCAGCTTCTGCGCCAAGTCGTCCCAGCCGTGCAGGGACATCACCGGCAAGTACGACGGCGTCGACCCGTAAAACGCAAGGCGGTATCGAACCCACTCGCGATTCTTCATCACCGTCTCTTCGTCGGGCCCGGTCATGATGAAGCCACCGCCGCACACGTCGAGCTCACTGCGTGAGCGTCCGGCCGACTTCAGGCCACGGTCGATCGCGGGCCACACCACGTCCTGCAAGTACTTCTTCGTGCAGAAGCCATGCAGACGAAGCCCATCCGCCACGCTTGCTGCCGACTCGATCATCTTCGGCCGAACCGCCGCCAGGTAAACCGGCACCATCGGCAGGTTCGACTTCGGTGGCGTGAACTCTGGAGTCATCAGCGTGAACTGATAGTAATCTCCCTGGTAATCCAGGCGCTCTCCGAGCTCCCAGCAGCGCCAAATCGCGCGCAGCGATTTCACGTACTCGACCATCCGGCTCCGGGGCGCCTTCCACGGAGTGCTGAACCGCCGCTCGTTGTGCCCTTTGACCTGCGTGCCCAGGCCCATGGCAAACCGCCCACCGGAGTTCACCTGGATCGACCACGCCTGGCTTGCGAGCACCATCGGGCTTCGCGGGAACGCCACCGCGATCGCCGTTCGCGCCTGAATCCGCTCGGTCGCGTTCGCCACCATCGCCGCGTGAATCAGGGGGTCGCCGGTGATCTCCGGAATCGCGAACCCATCAAACCCAAACGCCTCTGCCTGTTGTCCTGCCGCGGCAAGCTTGGCCCAGTCGGTCTCCCCGTTGAACGTGTCGATTCTCATCCCACCCCCCTACCACGACTTGGCCCTGCAAATCAGGGGACCAACGCTTCCTTTACGCAGCCCAGGGAAAGTGAGATCATCCTGTCCATTGATCGAGCCGTGCAGGCGCCACGAAGGGGGTGGGTATGCGGTACGTGCTTATGCTTTTGTTGCTGGTCGTAGTCGGGTTGAGCTCAGATTTGGGCACGAACGAGCGTGCCCAAAGCGCTGAGTTACAGCCGATTATCTTCGCGGCGGCCTTCGGGTCACACTGACTCCATGAGAGCAAACGCGCGTGCGATCGTCTTCTTGGCGTTGGCGCTAACCCTTGTGGTCGTCGGCGCATCGCCCGGCGCAGGTCATGCCGAATCCCCCTCCATCACCTCCAGTGTGGTGGAGTTTTCCGTCTATTCGGATCCGCCAGACCTCGCCATGCCGTGGCAGACCGAAGGTGCCGAGTTGTACGGCGGGTCGGGCGTGATCATCGACGGCAATCGCATCCTCACCAACGCACACGTGGTGGCAGACGCAGTGGCGATCGAGGTAAAGCGCGCCGACGCGAGCGAGCAGTTTCCTGCGACCGTGACATTCATTAGTCATGACGCCGACCTCGCGCTGGTCGAGGTTCAGGACGAAGACTTCTTCGAGGGCGCGCGAGCACTTCCCGTCGGCGAGACGCCGAGGTTGCAACAAGCAGTGCAGGTATGGGGCTTCCCGGAGGGCGGGAGGACGCTGTCGATCACCTCCGGGATCGTGTCGCGCATCGAGGTTGACTCCTACGCGCAGTCGGGGCGACGACTGCTCTCGACACAGATCGACGCGGCCATCAACTCGGGCAACAGCGGTGGGCCCGTAATCAGCGACGAGAGCATTGTCGGCATTGCGATGCAGTCGCTCGACGACGCCGAGAACGTTGGTTACATGATTCCGGCGCCGGTCATCCGTCATTTCCTCGAGGACGTGAAGGACGGGCGGTACCACGGCTTCCCGCGCCTAGGGATCCGTGTTCAGAACATGAAGAGTGAGGCACAGCGCGTCGCCGCAGGCATGCGCCCGGCAGAGGCAGGCGCGCTCGTCATTCGCGTCGACTATGCAGGGCCCGCGTACGGCGTGTTGAAGCCGAGAGACGTATTGCTCGCGGTGGATGGCCACCCAATTGCCAATGATCTGACGGTTGCGTCGCCTGGCATCGGCCGGGTTCACTATTCGATGATCTACCAGAGCCGCCAGATCGGTGAGCGCGTGACCGTGTCGCTCCTCCGCGACGGAAAGAGGTTCACCAAGACGATTCAGCTCAACGCCCACACGCCTCTGGTCCCCGGTCGGCGAACCACCGACTTGCCACGCTACTTGGTATTCGCCGGGTTGGTGTTCCAACCGCTGAGCGCCGACTACTTCGACTACTTCGAGGAGCCCCCGCCCCATCTCGTCAGCATCGCGTGGAACCATGGTGTGACCAAAGGGCGGCGCGAGGTGATCTTGATGCAACGCGTGCTGCCCGATCAGGTCAATCGCGGATACCAAAGCTGGGAGGACGAGGTCGTCCGCCTCGTCAATGGGGTGGCCCCACGCGACATGACCCATTTGGCGGAGCTCATCGAGCAGGCCCAAGGACGCTGGCTTCGCGTCCTCATGCAAGACGGCCACCTGATCACGCTCGACCGAGGCGCAGCCCGCGCGGCTAGCGAGCGGATCCTCGAAGGCTACGGAATCGCTGAAGATCGTTACATTGTGCCCGATTCCAGTCCGTCTCGGAGGCGCCGCACCCGGGGTCGATAGATGGCGCTAGGCCCCTTCTGGACAACCTCGGGCCAGCTGCTACCTTGCCCCAATCGCCCATCCAGGGCGCGGTAGCTCACCGTGGGCTACCGGCACGCTGCCGCCTGTTCCTATCAGACCCGCACCGTGAAACGAAACAACGGTTCCAAGGGTTCGTAGAAGACATCGGCAAGAAGAAGCGAAGCAGACGCTACGGGACCACTCCCATCGTCATGCCTCGCACATAGAGAAGAGAGAAACAGATGAGCAAGAAACTATTCGTAGGTGGCCTGAGCTGGAACACGACCGACAGCGAGCTTCAGCAGGCTTTTGAGGCTTGCGGCGCAGTCGCCGAGGCCAAAGTGATCACCGATCGGGAAACCGGTCGTTCGCGGGGCTTCGGCTTCGTGACGTTTGACGACGAGGGGAGCGCAAGCCGCGCGGTCGAGGAGCTCAACGGCTCCACGCTCGACGGTCGCACCATTCGGGTCGACACGGCCAACGATCGCCCCCGCAACGACCGCGGCGGCGACCGCGGTGGCGGTGGCGGTCGCTGGTAAGCCACGCGTGAGCAACGACTTTGAATCCCTCGGGGTCGGCGGAACCTTCCGCCGCGCCCTGAGGGACAAGGGCTACACGCAGCCCACACCCATCCAAACTCAGGCCATACCCCAGCTATTGCGGGGCAAGGATCTGCTAGGCATTGCCCAGACAGGAACCGGCAAGACGGCCGCGTTCGCCTTGCCGATGCTGCAGCGTCTGGACGAGGAAAACTCGCCGCCCAAGCCCCGCCGACCGCGGGCGCTCGTACTCGCGCCGACGCGTGAGTTGGCGCTGCAGATCCACGAGGAGCTGACGTCCCTCGGGCGATACACCAAAATGCGTCACGCCTTCATCATTGGCGGCGTCAGTCAAAATCCTCAGGTCAAGGGGCTAGCCCAGGGGCTCGACGTCCTCGTCGCGACTCCCGGTCGCCTTCTGGACTTGGCAGCCCAACGGCACGTCGACCTCTCTGAAGTGTCGGTGCTCGTGCTCGATGAAGCCGACCGGCTCCTCGACATGGGGTTTGTACGCGACGTGAAGCGTATCGTCGCACAGACGCCCAAGAGCCGTCAGTCGCTCCTATTCTCCGCGACCATGCCGAAAGAGGTTGCAGCGCTCGCTCGCGAGCTGCTCAAGGATCCGATTCGTGTCGATGTCTCGCCGAAACAGGTGACCGTGAAGGAAATCGACCAGCGGGTCGTCATGGTCGGCAACGGTGAGAAACAGCGAATGCTCGAGCACCTGTTGCGTGATGACGACGTGTCCCGAGCGATCGTGTTCACGCGTACCAAGCACGGTGCCAACAAGGTCGCCCGAAAGCTGGAAAACGCTGGCATCGGCGCCGAGGCCATTCATGGCAACAAGTCACAAAACGCCCGTCAGCGGGCGCTGCGCAATTTCAAGAATGGCGACGCCTGGGTGCTGGTCGCGACTGACATTGCCGCCCGCGGCATCGACATCGACGCGGTTTCCCACGTGTTCAACTATGAGCTGCCCCATGAACCGGAAAGCTACGTGCACCGCATCGGCCGAACGGCTCGCGCGGGAGCAACGGGGGCTGCCTGGTCACTCGTGGATCCGTCGGAACGCAATCGGCTGCGTGCAGTGGAACGGTTGATCAAGTCGTCGCCCGCAGAGGTGGCGGTGGAACTACCGCCACGGGACCCTGCCGAGCAGATCCAAGCAAACAGGCGACCACCACAGCGCTCCGGCAAACCACCGGCGAATCAGAGACCCGGTGCGGGGCGTCGTCCCCGGCGTCGACGACGTCAGCCGGCCGCGTAGACGAAATCGTCGACGCGTTTCCACCAATCGAACAGCCAACGCCGCCGCGCTTCCCCGTGTGGGATGTCGGCGGCGTTGATGCGCCAGATGCGGATTTCGACGTCTTTGCCGACGACCGCGCCGCTCAGCAGGTCCCCCACCTCGGCTAGGCCTTCGAGACCGCGGTGAGCGACGATGAGTACATCCGCGTGCGGGGCAGCGTCGAGCAGGGAGAGCGCGCCGCCGGCCTTGGGGGGAAGGCAGTGCCTGAACGACTCCGCCAGTGGGACGAGCTCTGGATGGGTCTTGGCGAGCCTCTCGATGGCGATTCGCTTCTTGCGCTCCGTGAAGCGGGTGCCCTCGGGGTAGAGCAGCACGCCTTGATCGCCGAGGTCTTCCGCGAGCTGCTGAATGCCAGCTAACTCCTCATGGGCGTTACCGCCACGGTCGATGAAGTAGTTGGGCGATGCGTGGCCTGCGACGTCGATGCAGGGGTCGACCAGAAGCTCGCGTTTGAAGACATACCGGAGCCGCAGACCCGTGGGCTTGGAGATCAGGGCGACGGGGACCGCGGTGTCGATGATGCTCGCGTGGCGGATGAACACCAGGACAGGGCCCGGGAGGATCTGGTCGTCACCCTCGATCGACGTCGAGAGGGACAGGAACCGGCAAATCCAGCTGAATAGAGAGCTGCCCCACCAGCATTCGAGGCGAAAGAACAGATCCTCTCGCCGTTCGAGGTTGCGGGGTGTGATCAAGTAGATCCCCGCCGCGGCAACCAGGCCGACGAGCTCGGTTCCGAGGTAGGCCCAGAAGAACATCAGCAGCCGCAAGATCACAAACGAGCAGCGCCGAACGACGCCGACCACGAACGTCACTGGGATCCACACGGGAGCCAGGGTCGTCAGTGCGACCCACAACACGAAGTACGTGGAGACGGTCATGATCCGTCGCCATGTCGGGGACACCGAGGTCGAGTGCGAGAACGCGAGCGCCTGCACGAACCGGGAGCGGCGGCGCAAGTCCGTGGGCCGTACCGCGCTTCGCTCTCGCCAGGCCGTTCCCATGGGTCGTGTCTAGGGCGAGGCGACGATCGAGGCAATCAACGCGTCGAAGACCGCGCCGTTCTCCGTTACAGACGCGCTCGGTCCCAGGAACTTGAAATAGTAAGGCCCGCCCGTGGTGTTGACGATGGCCGCGAGCAAGCGTTGGCCTGCTTGCGGTGCGTCTGGCTGACCGCCGCCGGCCATTCCGCTGGCGTATTGGCCAGCAACCTCGAGTTTGGTGACCTCGAAACCCGCCACTTTGCTCGATGTCTTCTTCGAATCGGATACCGGGGAGCCATCCGCGTTGGTGAACTGTCCGATCCAGCGTTCGAGGTTCGCGTCGGTCGAGCCGGCGCCCTGTGGACCAAAGAAGTAGACGATGAGCTGAGCTGGACCTGCCGATCCCGATGCGCCCAACTGCGCACGGCGCATTTGCGACGTCGGCCGCTGTACTTGCCACTCGCCGGGCATCTTGAATGAGATGCCGCCAACGTCGATCATCCCCGAAGCATCGGGCTGACCCGACACTGCGGCTGCGTCACTCGGGCTCTGTTTCATATCCATCCCTGCGTGGGGATCCTGCGTGCCGCCGGGATGCGCGCCGCCGGTTTCGGTCGTGCCGACCGGCGCTGTGCCAGCCGACGGTGCTCCCTCTTTGGGGGTCGGACCCTTGTTCTCGCAGCCCAAGACGAGCAGTAGGGCAAGGGACATCACGAAGACATGCGGCGATCGTTTCATCATCATCGGCGTATTGGAGCACTTTGCGCCCCGCCCCTCAAGCAGTTCATACTCCGCCCACATGCGACGCACACGAGGGTTCATCGATTTGGTGTTTGACGTG
>Ga0255039_10000701_pt1 | contig 10900 bp, 28 predicted proteins | sample BC1_12_1_MG_FD_181713 | JGI IMG/M metagenome (GOLD analysis project Ga0255039, IMG submission 181713) | Seawater microbial communities from Strait of Georgia, British Columbia, Canada - BC1_12_1 | ecosystem: Environmental > Aquatic > Marine > Strait | place: Canada: British Columbia | collected... | reverse complement strand
GTAGGTTGTGTTGTCTTTGGTTATATTGCTTCCCTCTTGTACCCCTCTGTCCTCAAAAAAGCGCTTGTATATAAAATGCTCTTTAGTTGTTGGGTTTAGTATTAGTATAACTCTGTTTTGTAAGCCTTTTTCCCTAACTGATAAATCTATGGTGTCAAACTTCTGCTCGTCTGTTAGTTCCTCTGCTTCATCTACTACCCAAGTAGTAATACCTTGTAAGGATTTAAGGTTTGCTGTTTGGTCACCGCTTGAAGTCTTTATACCTCTGAATATTATTTTGCTTCCAGTCTTTTTGTTTAGTATCTCGTCTTTAGTTATATGAAAGTGTTCTATTGAGCCAAACTGTTCAAGCTTGTCTATAAACTCTGGTATGATAGATATATATGCAGATGTTAATGTATAGCGTGTAAATAGTATTGTATGTCCTTGTTCGTAGGTAAGCATAACCAAAAGGGCGTTTACTGAAAATGACTTTCCAGAACCACGCCCACCACTTACAATGTAGTACCTACTGTCGCTTTGTACAATAGGCATATATTTCTTTTTTACCTTAATCAACGAATTTTAATAAATCTCTAAAATTAATGTTTAAGCCCTCTGAAGAGTTAATGTCTACGCTATCTTTAGGTTTACCATATCTATACCCTAAATACAGTTGTAAAGCCCTCATATCGCCTTTTGTTACTAACTCCCCTAACTTACCTAATGCTTCGTCTTTGTCTATTATAGCATCTAACCGCTCTATTAGTTTCTGCTCTTGTGCTTTTGGTTTTCTACCAGCGCCTTGTCTTGCGCCCCCGTGATTTTCGCTCATATCCTTTATCTTGATAAAACTTGATTATTCAAGCTACTAATATATAAACAAAATTACTTTTTTTTAGCACAGCACTGGGTTTTTAACTGGTCTGTTTAGTTTAGCACCTTTTACTTCTTCTACTTTCTTTTGAGGTTTAGTAGTTTCTATTAGTTTGTTATAAGGTTTTACTCTTGTTTGTAAAAAGTTATTTAAAGAGTCTACATCCCAGTTTATTAAAGTATTGTTTATTTCTTTTATTAAGCGCGCTGTTCTTTCTCCCCTTTCTTTTAATAGCTTTGCTTCAAAAGCTTTTGCTTTATCTATATTAAATACGTTAGTTAAAAAGCCGTATTCTTTTACTATGCTATCGTGCACATTTTTATGAAAGCCTGTAGCTTGGTCTACTGTATCTAATAGATGTATTATATTGCAATGCTTCCTATCTATGCTCTCCCCTATTTGCCTAAGGTTATACTTTAAGCTAAATGCTATTTTGCAGTATACTCTTCTGGCATCTACCATTTCGCGCTTTCTTGATCTATCAGCTAAATCAAATCCGTATATACTGTCAAATTTTTCTTTGAGTTTTTGTAATGTCATTTTATATTGCGTTATCTAATATTTCAATTATATGTCTTATTTCACTTCTTTCAAATTTACCTGTTACTTCAGCGTTATATGTTTTAAACGTTAAATGATACATATCTTTATCCGTATCGTGTTTATTTTCTTTTTTACCTAAATGCTGTATTTGAATGTTAAATTTCATATTTTTTTTTATTAATCTATTTTAGTGAATTCTGTTGTTTGAGTTTTGTTTATCCCTTCTTTGTTGTTAAAGTATTGGTCTACTAATGCATCTATCATTACTAACTCGTCTATAGTAGCTGTTTTTATTTTGTGTATTAGCTTATCTATTTTGTTTAATACGTTTATGCACATCTCTGGGTTGTTGTGGTATACTGTATTAAACCCCTCTTGGTAGACCTGTTCTAATATTTGGTTTGTCTTGCTTACTTGATACTTTACGTTTTGTTTAAACGCTTTGCTGCCTTTTAGGTCATCGTTAGCTTCTAATAGTAATTGACTTATTAGTACACACTTTAAATAGTTAAGATGTTTGTCTGATATTACTTGTTCTCCTCTATCCATTTTTTTTGTTCATCTCTTAAGTATTTAATTTCTCTTTTTAAATAGTCTAATGCTTTTTCAAGATCTTTAATTTCATTATCTTTTTTACCCGCTCTGCAAATATATTTTATAATATTTCCTTTATTAAAATTGAGTTGATAGTCTTTTATAATATCTATAACATCATAGTCTTTGCCATTATCATAATGTAAATAAGTTGCTTTCATATTATTTATTTTTAACAAATGTACCATTTATCATTTTGCCTTTACGATTTTTAATTTCATCGTATGCAGAATATATACAATCTTCTATTTTTAAAGATTGCAAATGAGCTAAATTAGTTAATACTACAATCATATCCCCTATAGCATCTTGTATTTCGCCATAGTCTTGTTTTAATATTGCTTCAGCTAATTCGCCTGATTCTTCCATTAATTTAACATATTGAGTATGTGGGTTGCCTTGTTCGTATAGGTTTCTTTCTTTTGCCCACTGTCTAATATTATTAAATATTTTAATATTATTAACGGGCTTATTTATAACATCCCAAAAGTTTTTTAATGACTGAGTATATATATATCTTTCATCATTATGAGCTGATTTAAAATTATTTTTTAAAATATATTCTTTAACCTCATTGTTAATTTCTATATTATAATCTTGGTCTAATTCAATATTAGTTGGCCAAGTATAATTATCAAACCCTTTATTAAATGTTTTTTTAAAAGTAATTGTTTGTTTTGTAATGTGTAGCATAAAATTGTTTATTGTTTGTTTATATGTTCTTATGTCGTTTTTATATCCTAATTTATTTTGCCATTCAAATTCTAATTTAGAAGCCTCATCAATACATTTTGTTTTAGCTAATATCTCAAAGTCAGAGTAACCTTGTTGGACTATAATTCTTTTTGCAGGGTTTTTAGTACAACCGACTTTTACTCCTTCAATGTGATAAATATAATACATATTATTTTATTAATTCAGCTTTTATAAATTTATTGTGATTATAACCCTTTAAGTTATAGCTTTCGTATTTGCCTTGTAAAATAGGTAAATTATATATTTTAGAATTTAAATACTCATTAACTTGTTTACTGTGTGTTTTATATATATGTGCATCTGCTAAGTTTAAACCTAACTGATTTGCATTTAACCCACATTTATTTGCTATAGTAATTAAAAACAATGCTCCTACTATAATATCGTAAGGTAAACCCAAAAACAAATCTGAGCTTCTAAAATGCATAACCATATTTAAATCGTTATTACATCTAACAAAATTAAATTGAGTATAGCAACAAGGTAATGCTTGATCTTTTAAATCAGTCGGATTCCAAAGAGATATAATGGCTCTACGTGAGTTATTTTTTATTTCATTTATAACATATTCAATTTGATTAAATATGCCGTTAAATTGCTTTATTTGATATCCATATACTTTACCTAGCTGATTGTTTTTTGCAAATTCATCCCACCAAAATATATTATATTTATGTAAGTATTCTAAATCTGTTTGACCTTCATATATCCATTTAAATTCACCTAAAGCTTTATTAAAAAATATTTTTTTACCAGTTACAATTGGAAAGCCTTCTTTTAAATTAATATTTAAAGTTTTATTAAATAGCTTAAAAGTTTTTACCTCAGTTCGATTAGCTGTTAAAATACCATTATCACAAACGTCTTTTAATAACTGCTTATATTGTAATTCAAAATTATTCATAGCCATTATTTTTAAAATTATCTAATGCAGCTATATACCCAACACAATCTAGCATTGTATCTTTTTTTGTATTATACGCCATTCGTGATACTTTTAAAGCTATCATACACTTATAAAAATCTTCAGTAGTTATTTCTTTGTTGCATAATTCAGAAGCAACTCGTGCTGCTTTAGCTATTGATTCATCAATATTGCCGTACTGTCTTTCTTTTTCTTCTGCTCTATCAAATATAATTTTTTGAGCTTCTTTTAAAATATTCATTATCTTTTGTTTAGTTTATTGTAAATATACAAATATAATTCCCAGCATTTGCTTTGAGCAGCATAATTTTCGTAAGTGTCAGGGGATAATGTTATATGACCGTCTTTATTTACTTCGATCTTTAAACCGGAATTAGTTGGTAATATAGCAACTTTAATATTGTTATTTAAACACCACCTCATTGCTTTATGTTGTTTTTCTGTTGTTATAATTGATTTTTTTCTTTTTTTCAATATGCCCTTAGCTTTAAAAGATTATAGCATTCTATGTATTTTTGGCGAGCTTTACCTTTATACTTTTGTTTAAATAATAAATACATTTTTTTAGTATACTGATATTTTGTTTTACAATCTTTAAAATTTTTTTCAAAAAATTTAGCACCCCATCCTTTAAAGTATTGAATATTATCCGCAGCATCCCCTATTATCATTTGTTCATAAAAGTTATATAATGCTTCAGCTTCTGAAATATCATATATTTTTTTTCTTTTAAAATGATAATTATATATTAAAGCCGGAAATTGTTTATAATCTTTATCAATAGATACAATCATAACATTTTCTCGGCCTACTTTATTTGAAATATCAAACCAATATTTTGAAACTAAATCATCTGTTTCAATTCCATAACCCCAAATACTATTATACTCATCTTTAACAAATTGATGCATATCATCTAACAAAGGTGGTTGTTCTTGTGCTTTTCTATTAGCTTTATATGTATCTGTAATTATTTTTCTAAAATTACCTTTTGACCCATTAAAAGTAATTATTTTATTAATTTCATATATTTCTTCAAGGTCATTAACTATCTTCATATATTGCTCGTCAAACTTAGCTATACTGTCTTCTATATTAGTGTAAAATTTTTCAGAGCTATTTTCTTGTTTAGCTCTTAAACAACTTGCATATACTAAGCTATCCGCATCAATTAATAAGATCATATTAATTTCTTATTTCATTTAAAATTATTTCTTCAATATCATAAAGTTGTTCTATAGTAAGCATATCATATATATCAATATCTCCAACATAAACGCTTTCAATTGTTGCACTATCAGGAGATCCGGGATAATCATAAGTTTGAAGCTCTGCTTCTTCATAACAATATTCAACTTCCATTTTTATATTGCAGTAAGTTATTATCATATCTCGTATTGTTTTAATTTGTTTTGTAATTGCTCTATTTGTTCTTGTTGTTTTTGTATCAGTTCGTTCTTCTGTTGTCTAATTAACTGCACTCTTTTATGTAATACCTCAACCTCTGTACGCAAACCATTTACAAATATACCTATTTCGTTCATAGCTTTAATACAGTTGCGTAAGTCTTTATTTAATGGCTTGGCATCTTTCCACTCCATTATTTTGTCGGCGAGCCAATTAAACCACAGATTATATGTTTGAGATTGAAGTAAATCCATTAGCTACCATATCCAATCATAAACCCTAAACAAAACGTAAGGAAGGCAAGAAATAAAATAGATGCCATTACTACCAGCTGCCTTTGTTCTGCTTTTTTAAGTTCTTGTTGTTGTAGTTCTTTTTCAGTTAATACTTCAATTCTGTTTTTGCGTGTTTGGATATGTAATCCAGTCTTTGTCTTTTTCATTGTTATTGTATGTTATAAATTATACTTCTTATATATAGTTCTCTATCCTCTAAACGTTTCTTCATACGTTCAGTAACCCCTTCCGTCTTATTAAGGCGGTGTAGTGTGGCTTCTATTTGTTGAAGTTCTTTTTTTAAGTCTTGTAACTGTGTTCTCATTGTTTTGTTGTTTAATACAAATATACAACACAATAACTTTACAAACATTTTATTTACATATTTTAACAAAACTTTAGCATTTAATATATAGTCTATCAATATCAGCAATCCATCGTTTTAATTCTTTAGGTCTGCAACTGCAAGGCTCATAATAAGCGTGATTAAAATACTTTGAGTGAAGCCTACATAATAGCTTGTATTGTGGTTGTGTTAGTTTACTTGTAACCTCTGCTTTAAATTGTTCCCATTGTTTTCTGTGTTCTATTTCCATAAGTCTAAATCTATATCGTTCCACTCATCTCTGCGTTTATCACACCCGCAATCTTCTCCCCATATTTTTTTAACTATCCAACGTATGCCAGTATAGTAAGTAATGTAATATACTAAATCTCCTAATTTCATAATTTATTTTTAATTAACCTTTTTGTTGTTATATAAGTATTATATAAAGAGTGATAGCTAATGCCAGTTTCACGGCTTAATGCAGCTACTGATTTTCCGCTTGCAACAATTTCAAAAACCTTTCTATTATACCAATACATTTCATCAAGTATATCATCAACAGCTTTTTTTTGTTTTGCATACTCAACCTCATCTATACCTAAATCTTCTGCCTGCTGAATTTCATTATTCATATCTTCTAAATATATTTTAATTTGTTTAGATTGCTTTTTATAAATATTAAAATAAATACCTCTCAAAACTTTATAACAATAATAATAGTTTATGTCTTCTTTATAAGATAAATCAAGCCCGCGTTTTATATCTTTGTCAAGTTGCATATACATTTCCATAACAACATCCTCCGCGTAACTTGGGTTACAACCAAAACTTTTAACTATATTAATCCAATCTTTGTGTTTGTTATAAGCTAGTTCTAAAAGTGTTTTCATTTATTATTTATTAAAGCATTCTAAAGGATCATAAATTGAGCCAACAACATAAGGCAAACCAAAATCATTAACACTAAAACTAAAAGTTTCAAATGCATATCCTCTCGACCTTTTACATTTTACAGTGACCCATTCTTTATTTACTGTGTTAGCCTCTAACTCAATTTGAGTTTCTGTTTTTTTCTCAAGAAAAGATCCAAGATGCCCAGTGGGTTTGGAGCTTCCAAAATTTGAATGAATTACTGTAATAATATGGCAATTATAACGAGCTGATAACTGCATTATTTTTTGAACACATAAATTTGATTCCTCTAAATTATTTACGTCAGAAACGCAATCAGCAATTCCGTCTATAACAACTAATCCATTTTTATCTTTATTTTCTTCAAGGCAATATTCTATAAATTCTAATCTTTGTTTATAGCTTATTGTTCTTAAAGCATAAGTTTGATAACACCCTAAATCTTTAACTCCCGCCATATCTTGTACTCTCTTAAATACTCGCTGCGCGTGCCACGAACCTTGCTCTGTATCAAAATGTAATAAACATTTATTATTTCTATAACCTTTAATTTTACCTCCAAAATTATTATTACCACTTAAAAATACTGATGCTAAAAGTGAAATAAAAAACGTTTTTTTTGTTTTTGGTGGAGCTTGCACAAAACTGAAATTACCAAATGTGCCAATCGGAATTGGAAAAGTTATGTTACCTTTTTTTGTTTTTATTATTGTTTCACCTAAACTTAACGCTGTTGGTGGATAATCCATAACTTCAGAAGTATCAATTGAACATTCTTCTTTTATAAGTTCCATCAACATATTTTGTGTTGTTTTTTCTTCTGTTATTTTATCTGGAACGATGGTTTTAATTTTTTGCATTTATCATTTTATCTTTGTTGTTTTGTAAATATATAAAAAAAAGCGGTTGTTACACCGCCTCTATTTATTAAAATGGTAAATCACTTGTTTCAGTTTCTTGGACAGCCGGCATTTCTTTATCCTCGCGCTCTGCTAATTTTATTGAATTGTCCGTCCAAACTACTTTTCCATTACCTATATATTCTTTAGGTTTTTTTGCTTCTCGCTCTTCTTGTGTTTGACTAATTGTAATTGAAGCATTATTTCCATATCGTGTTTCATCATTTATGGTCATAACTAAATTTACATAAACGGCTCCGTCTTTTCCCGCAATAAATTTTTCTTTAGGTAGTTTGTCTACTCGAAGCGAGTAAGTAATAATTGCACTCATAATTTTTGTTGTTTTTAATTGTTATTTATTTTATTAATTTACTTCTATAAATTCTGCGTGTTCTTTGCAGTCGCTGCATAAATCAGTATAATACCACCGATCAGCTCCACAGCAATTTGATTCTTCATACATATTATTTCTTTTTAAATGATTCTGATTCATCTTCCCCAAATACACCGAGTTCATAAAAACCAGTTAGTTTTAGTACAGCTCTTGACATTGCTCTCTTTTCTGACATTTCAGCAACATACCAACTATTAGTATTCCCGTCTTTATATCCTTCCCCTTTTAAAGCACTTCCAAATGTTTCAATTGTTTTATTGTCTTTTGTTGCTATTGCTTTAAATACCGCAAAGTTTGGTTCGCATCTTATCACTTCATAAGTAATATTCATTTGTTCAATTGCTTGAATTTTATCAATTCCGGCACGAGTAATAATCGTATAATGTTGATGTTTAAAAAAATCTTCTTTACTTAAACTATACTTATTATATAGCTCAGTTAATTTTTGTTTATTCATTGTTTATTGTTTAAAATTTCAACTTCTATTATTGCTTCTAAATATTCAATTCTATTTTCAAGAGCTTCAACTCTTGCATTAAGATAGTCAATTGTATCGTTACTTGCAAGTCTTTTTATATCTTCTGTATGTGTCATAGCTATTCTGTAAAATAATCAAAAGGGTTGTTTAAATAGCCACAGAAAATACGCAAGTCCATAACGCTGCCATACTTTAAATCGCTTACAAAAACTTTTTCTTCAAGTTCTTCATAAAGCTGTGCAACTAAATCTGGGTACTCTAAATTAGCTACACTTAATTTGTCTTTGTACACTGGGTGTAATTTTTCTAATAGTGTCATTTGTTTTTGTTTAATATTAATAATATTCAAATATATAAAAAAAAATTAATAAACAACATATAAACAAAAAAACTTTTATATAAAAAAAACCACCCTATTATGGATGGCTTATTTTGACTGGTTAGTCAGTGTTAAACAAAAAACAAAGATATTACAAATTTAACTAATTATTTAAATTATCAATTAATGTTTGATACTTATTTATTAACATTTCTAAATCTATATTATCAAATTTAACAGTTTGTTTTGATCGTATAAATAACTCATCCGCTAAACCATCGTAATATTTTTTATCTAAATTTTTTGAAAATAAATATTGTTCACCATATCTAAATACATTACATCCTGCGCATTGTACTTGACAATTCAATTCTGTTACAACATCATCATTATCTAATGTGCCAAATCTAGTTGCATAATTTTTACGGCTTTGAAAATGACCACATTGTAATTTTTTCCAATGATCTTGTTTACCACACGTAAAACATTCAGCTATATCATTTTTTGCATATCTACGTCTTATATAAATGCTAAATACCTTATCAAGTTTTTCAATTAATTTTTTTCTTACTGTTTTTTTTGCCATTTGAATAAACCTCAGATATCTTATATTTATTTATATATATATATGTATATTTTTTTTAAATATGTTTTAAAATATTTTTAATAATAAATAATGTAAAGTTATATATTTATTTTGAAATAAAAAAATTATTTTTTACTTCTTCCAATGCTTTGTAATCTTTTCTGCACTACGCATACCAAAGTAACCACCATAGACTAATAATAAAAGTGAAGAAAGTAAGTCTATCCAGTTAGGGTCTATTTTAAAGCCTTCTAACGAACTATCTAATATTATATATATAAATAGTGTAGATGTTAAAAAGGCAAGTGTTAATGGTCTTATATTGCGTGTTAAGTAGCTGTCTGTTTGGTTGTCGCTTACCCATCGCTTTGTGGTTTCTTCCATCTCAATCATATCGTACCGCAGTTCTTCAAGTAGAAGTTCTTTATCTGGTTGCGATAGTTTATCGTCTTTACCTATTTTATCTGCAAGGTCTTTTAATTGTTCTATACCCGTAACACTACCAACAACTGATAATAGTTCTGGTGCTACTTCCTTACCTTGTTTTACGAGCCATCTTAAGGCATCGCCTACTCTTGTAGTTCCGTTCTTTTTTTTGTAATCACCCATTCCACCTTGCTTTAGTTTTTCTTATGTCGTAATGTACGAAGCCTTTTTTTTCATACAATCCTAAACCGCCTTGTAGCATATGTCCCATATCTATTAAGTCCTCTATAATTCTGTATATCTCTGCTGGCTTAAGGCTCTGTATAGTTATGTCTGCTGCTTTGCCTAATAAGTGTTGTGAAGTTTTAGAGCCACCTACCTTTGCGTTGTGCTCTGGACATCTATAAGCGCTATTGATAGTTATAGGTCTACCAGTATAATCTCTTAAAAACTGTAGTTGTGATGCAAGTTTAATAATGTTCTCATATACCTCTAAAGGCATATCACACCCACACTTACATTCAAACTCTTGTATTTTAAAGTTCTTTGTCATTTGCACCGCTATCTTTCTTCTTCTGCGTTTCGTATATCTTCTGAAACGTATATACAATAGAAGCTAATAAAAGAATAATTTTTAAACTGTTCTCAACGTGCGTAAAGCTAACCCCTAAAGATATAGCATTAAAAAAGGCTAGTCTTATATCTCCTACTGTCATAGCATCAAGCCCTTTAGAAAGTTATTCCATTTAGCAATCAGCCAAAACTGGAACTGCTCTATTTTATCTGCTATGTATCTTAATCCTCTTACCATTACATTTTATTTTCTTGATAGTCTATCCCATAAAAACTATGTACACCATTACCATCAGTAACCGCAACTGCGCTTGACTTCCAACCATACGGATGGCTTTCAAGGTCTTTCCAAGCTACGTCTAAATGATACTCGTCACTTAATACTGGTTCTTTTATTTCATTACCTTCTGCATCGTACTCGCCTTGCTCTAAAACTATATAACCAAGTTTTACAATAGCGTGTCCGTGAGTAGCATTGCCCTCATCATCTACCCCTAACGCAGTTATTTTAGCGTCAGAAGTAGACTTGTCTTTAAAGGCATATTTACCAATCTTAATCATCCTCTTTTTTTAGTGTTTCATTGAGTATATTTACAATCTCTTGTGCTTGTGATAATACTGCAATAGGA
>Ga0255039_10000700_pt1 | contig 10910 bp, 11 predicted proteins | sample BC1_12_1_MG_FD_181713 | JGI IMG/M metagenome (GOLD analysis project Ga0255039, IMG submission 181713) | Seawater microbial communities from Strait of Georgia, British Columbia, Canada - BC1_12_1 | ecosystem: Environmental > Aquatic > Marine > Strait | place: Canada: British Columbia | collected... | reverse complement strand
AAACGACCCTAACTAAATGCGTGATGTGTTACAATCGTTAAGTTAGGGTCGTTTGCGGTCTCTGCCAATTGGGCTTGTACTGCGGCAATATCAGCTGGCCCCGCTGGTCTGTCATCGCTACCCACTTTTACTACTTTTATGGGGACAATAAGTCTTTCTGCAACTATCCATTGGGCAACCATTAACTTAGTTTTATAAGAAAGAATTGGAAATAGCCTTCTTACCATACCTACGCCATACCTACTGTATCCACTTTCGCCATACTTCAAGTGAGATACATTTCTGTTATCAAGCCTAATTGGTTGTCCAGATGAAACTAACTGAATGACTGCTGGAGATAGTTTTTCATGCCCTGGCGTTTTTCTTTGAACCATATTTATTAATTCTTCATCCGGTCTTAAAGCTACGATAGGGTCAGGGCTTAGTGGTGAAGAATGAACATCGACATAATCTGGGTTCAATATTATTAGTCTCTTAATGGTGCCGCCTCCATGATCACAGATCATATCACCAACACTTCCTGATCCATGACATATATCACAAGATATTTCAGCAAATGGAAAACAGTCACCTAATAAATGTATTTCATGACTAATTAACCTACACCACTTTGTTAGATTTAGTCTCTTTTTAAATGCATCAAAGTATATTTTTACTTTTCTGTCTCTACATTCATGCTCCCAATCGCTCATAGGGAAGTAACTATAGAAATCTATTGCAGATGCGACCTTGGGCTCATTTTCATAAAAAAAGCGGCACCACTGGCTAATCTCTAACCTTTTGCTAGGTATCTGCCAGTTGATTGGTGTATGAACAGGGGAAAAGAACTGAGGCTGGCCATATATCGTACCTGCACCAGCTGCTGAAGCGTATCGAGCCATTCCGTTACCTAAACTAGAGTGGACGGAACTTACTGGTGCATAATTTTGTTTAGGTATTGGTGTATAATATGCATTTTCAGGTATTGAAGAGTTAGAGAGATTCTGCGGATTTTTGTTCCTTATTGCTCTAAATGTTTGTTCTAAGTTACTAGTTTGAAGATGCATGTCGTACCTACTTTAACAAATTATAACGAAAAAAAATATTAATCAAACTTAGTGATAAAACTTAGTTGACAATGTTCTCTCCCCCTAGGTCAACATTAACGTCACCTTGCACGTCTCCACCTATGTCAACATTAACATCAAGGTTTAGATCCCCATCAATATCATTAAGTCCTAGCTCATTGGCTGCTTCTTGTACATCACCATATTCTTCATCAATAGACGCTAAGAATCCCGAATATTTTTCACTGACAAATATTTCTTGATTTATTTGTTTGTCATTGCTATACGCCAAAATAAAGATGGCTCCTTCTTGACCATCGAAAGCCAACCTCTCTTGCATGACAATTACATCATCTTCGTTTAGTGTGATCTCATTTTTAGATGGTAGCAGTGTCGCCTTTATTTTCTTTTGAGGAGAGAATGTCCCTTTATTTGAATTATTGGCGACATTAAAAGAATAAGCAATTTTGTTATGCTTACTGACCATTTTGTTAGCAAATTTAAATACTTCTGCAACATTACTAATCGGTTCATTATAGTGACTTGAAATTAGCTCTAATGAGTTTTCATAAGATACTCCTGCTTCTTTCATTTCTAAATAATCTTTAAAGACTGAATAAACCACATCATTCTTTCTGTTTTTTGGAACTTTGTTTGATGTTTTTTTAATTTTATTAAAGGATTTTGCTGTTGTTGTAACCTCTAGGTCATAAGTTTTATTACCTCTAGCTTCTTCCATTCTCCTTTCAGTTGAGTATTGGTGATGTCTTGGCTTTCTAGTTCTTTCGTTTAGCCCTAGTTCCATTTGATTGCCACCATCTCTAGGTACATCTGGATTTCCTGGAGTGCCTGCATCTGGAAAAACGTGGAATCGATCATTTATATATCCCCCAACCCATTTTCCTTCTTCTGTCTTATATTCTCTGTAAAACTTATCCATTACATACATACGCCATAATGCTTCGCCAGAATAGACGTTGTTGGGGTTAGAATCAAATGATATAGCATCTGCTGTGTAATGAGTGAAATCATAAAACTGATCCCTATCTATTCTCCACGGAGTGCCCTCTTTATATCCATCGATTGCTCTATTCCACTTATTTCTTTCGCCAGTATTCCAGCTATTTCTTTGCCTATTTTGGGCTTTCTTTTTCATGCTTTAAAACTCCTACTTTAAACTTTTCTTTAGCTCCTCAGAGAAGACATCACTAACCATCCTAGAACGTGATGCCTTTAAATAATCCCAGTTATTATCTGTCTTCTTTTCTCTCTGAATCGCTGTTTTTCTTTCATCATTAATAGAAGCTAAACTTTCACCTATAGTTTTTTCTGGTAGATTTTGTAAGTCTGCCTCACTATAAGCTCCCATAAAGCTACTCTTTATGCCAGAATTAAAATGGCTTACTTCAGTTGGAAAAACAACCCCTTGAGCTTTAAAATTATCTCTTTCCATTTCTGAAACTTTACTTTCTTGCCATTTCTCATGGTTTATATTTCTTTGTTCTGATCTTTCTTTTGCTTGCCTTGCCAATCTTTCACCTGTAGTCTCCTCTTCGCTATCATGTAGCCTATCCAGTGAAAAGGGGTCTGCGATTGAATTTTGGTTTTCTGCCAAAGGTTGCTGGTTTGAAACTCTATAATCCTCACCTCCCCTTAGCGCAATTAATTCGCCACCCATAGATTTAAAAGGGCTATCTGCAAGTTTTGATTCTGGTGTTATCTTTTCCCAGTTATTTTTTTCCATATGTGATAAATCAGATTTCTCTGCCAATTTGAATGGATCACCTAGGGCGCTTGATAAATCTTTAATTTCTGTAGATTTACTGGCAGTTCTAATCATTTTCTTTGGACTTGATAGACTTGATGCTTGCCTATCTACCTGATTGTCGACTCCTATTACTTTTTTAATCCCACAAACAGATGCGTATTCTTTCAAGTGAGAGATTTCTTCTTGTTTCCAGTTTTTATCATAGAAATAACTTTGTTTATTCGAGGCGCACTTTTCAATGTGTTCACACTCATTAACTAAATTAGGATATTTCTCTAGTCTATTGACACCTGATTGCTTTAGTTGGTTGTTTTGTTCCATTTTGTCAAAAGAATTTCCAACTACCCAGTCTGGAACTTCATAAACGTCTTTAGCTCGGTTAATTTTCATAAAAAGTCCTCTCTTTTCTTTAATTTTAAATTATTCTATATTTTTTGCTAAAAAACCTTTGATTTTTGAAAAAGTCAAAAAAAAGTGTCAAATTTAAAAAAAATGACGCTTTTTCCACCAGTAGTCCCTTAGTGACACCAAGCTCCATTTGTGTGGCTCTCTTTTGAGTAGCGATGCCGCATTTTTGCGACTGAGTATCCTTGATAATGTCAGTTATTTTAACCTATGGTCTCGGTTCATTTCGTTATTCAATTTAATAGCGACTGTCAAATCTACCAATGCTTCTGATGTTTTACCAAGCACTTCATTGCTATTTCTGTGCATCCTTTTTGAGTCCTCGCGCCATTCAACCCGCTCTTGTTTATGATCTTTTTGAGTTTGCCAATATGCCCAGCATGTTAAACCTAAAAATGCAACAGGGAGCCCGAACTCTTTTAGTATTTCAATTATATCTGACACGACTTTTATCGGCCTACTGTATTTTGTTTAACACCAACATAAGGTGGATGGTGGTCGAGCTTGTAGCTAGGAACATAACAAACCTCAATCCGCTTTGTAGACCAATCGACCAACTTGGCAAAACCCCAAAATGTGCCGCAGCGGCAAATACTAATGTGCCAAGTCCAATAATAGCTTCTCCCAGTAGTGTAAGTGATATAGCATTACTTAATGACCCCGAATCGCCATCTAGTTTTTTCCTGTAAGAGCAGAATTTTTTAGAAGCAATACAACTTAGAATAACTGTAGTAATACCTAAAATAAAAATAACATTGGTTATGATTGATATATCCATTTATCCATCCTTTTTATAGCAAATTGTATTTATTTTTTATTTTAATTCAAATTACTTTTTTATTTTAATTCAAATCACTTTTCTTGACATACTCCCCACGAATAAATTCGGGGGATTCTGAGATCAACAAGGAATGAACTATAAATGAGTGTCTGACTCCCTATCCTTCAAAAGTTGATGTCCCAACTTCTTTATATTTATGCTCGCATTCAAATCTCTACCATGAGATTCTCCACAAAAATCACTTTTCGTAATCTTTTACCATCAACTTAGCGAAGTCCTTGGGGTAACCAAGCTGCTTTGTCCAGTAATCATAAATCTTTTTACGATTCTTGGGGCTAATGGCAGAGACTTTGACCCAGTCTTTTGACGATGCCATAGCGCAAGATTCTACGTCATCATCGTCATCATCGTCATCATCGTCATCGTCATCATCGTCACAAGGCTCACACTCACAAGGCTCACACTCACAACTTTCGCAGCATTCTTCACATTCTTCATCGTCAAGCTCTACATCAACTTCATCATCATCGATTTCAATTTCGACTTCGTCGTCGTCTTCCAAAGACACTTCGTCAATGTCGATTTCTTCATTGTCAGAGTCTTCAACGCTAACGTCTTCAATGTCAATTTCAGCTTGATCGTCACCCTCGACGCAATCAATTGCATCTTCAATCGCTTCCTTAGCTTTCTCTAGGCATTCAATTGTCTCTGTAGTGCCATCTTCAATGTCAGCGGCAAATTCAACTGCATCTGTATCCGCTTCAACTACTTCTTCATCGGTAGTAGCGCAATATTCTTCAGCAGCTCTAAAAAGAGCATCTCTGTAATCCACTTCTTCACTATTAACTTTTTTTGAGGCGGTTTTAACTAGCTGGGTGTTCTTTGGCAACCAATCAAAAGAGCCATTACCGGAAGGCATAATTCTCATTTTACTATCTCCTTTTAAACTTTTTTATTTTTTGCATAACTATTTTTAATCAAATTATGCTGATTTCTTATTAATATTCTAAAAAAAAACATAAAATCCTTTTTTTTTAAAAAAATTATTTTTTCTTGTCATATTCTTCATGCCACTTAAGCCATGATTCATATAGACTCAAGCCATCATCAAGATTTTTCTTTTGAGAATCCATACTTTTTCTTTCAGACCTCATTAGTTCCTGAGATCCTTCATAAAAGGATTTTTTCTCTAAATGATTCTTTAAATTAAACTTCTTTTTCATTTATTTACCTCTATTTTCGACATACTCCTCACGAATAAATTCCGAGGATTCTGAAATCAGCAAGGAATGCACTATAAAAGAGTGTCTGACTCCCTCTCCTTCAAAAGTTGATGCCCCAACTTTTTTATATTTATGTTTTTTATTTCGTAAAAAATCCCTTTAACCTATCCCAAAAGTTCTTTGGTTCATTAACTAATTCTTGATTAATATTCTGAATTCCTTCTTTTGGCTCTATTAAATCTAATTTAATTATATTGTCTATTAAGAAATTTTTAGGAGTCCCGCCTTTTATTTCCCAACCCGATCCATATATACTAGGAGAAGAGTCGTATGCCACTAGATAATCGCCATTAGGTCCACTTTTAACTAAATATCCATCCATTTCTAAAGGAATTATTTTTCTTGGTGGCAAAACGTATCCATTAATAGTCCAGTATAATACTTCCATTGGTATCTTTACCGTATTAGCATGTTCAATTTTTTGCCTAACATTTAAGTTGATAACAATGTTAGGGTTAATTTGAGGTTGCTGTTCTTGCTCGCTTTGTTGCTCTTCCTTTTGCTGCTCTTGCTCACTTAGATCACCCTGAAACTCTTCTGGAATTTCTCCTTGCAAGATATTAGGTTCAAAATCTATAGCATCTTCTAGATTTACTTGAGCAATTCTTTTGAGGGACTTATTTTCAAAAGAAGCTGATTTTTTGAGATCTTTTACCCAATCATCTCCAGAAAAGAGTTGATAACCGACATCAATACCATTACTACCAAACCACCCTTCGTTCATCTCAACCGCATAAAGGCAACGGTTGGTAGAAGTAGTAAGCTTAGTGTTCATAGGATACATTTGTTCAATCTGCATTATTTTTCCGGTATCATCTATAAAAGCTATATCAAGTGGTATATACGTATTTGACATCCAAAAGCTTTGTCTTTGCTTCCTTGGGAAAACAAATATCATACCTTGGTCTTTTGGAAGTTCTTTTACCCCCATTAGACCTTTTTCTCTAGTGCTAGGTGAATCAGCTATTTCTAAATACATAAGTTATTTGAAAATTATATTTTTAAATTATTAGAGTTATTTGATGCAAATTTAGGGATCCTATAACCCTTTTTACCTTTTTTGTCCATTGATGCCATGATTTCTAAATAGCTTTTTTGGACTCTACTCTTTTCAAACCTATTAGCTTCACCAAGAGCCATTACGGTTATAACTTTTTTGCCTTTTTCAGTTAATTCAAACTCACTTGAGCTACCTTGAATAAAGCCATACGTCTTTAATCTCATTATATCTCTGCTACTGAAGTTTTCTTTTAAAGAAAGACCATTTTCGTTTTTTTCGGAATCTAACCACACTTTCATTAGAAGTTCTGCATCAGAATTACTCGCTTCTACTTTCTTTTTTTTGTTTTCTAAGGCACCTTGAAAATTAGCTAAAAATGAATAATCAACAAAGTTATTATTTTCTTCTGAATTATCTTTAATTGGCATAATTGGAACGGGCATGACTAAACTCCTAAAAATATTTTTTCTAATTTATATTTCTTAAAAAGTTTTTCTGATCCCTTCTTATCTACCATTTCAATTTTCTTTTTTGCAAAATTAATTACATCATAATCTAACTTTTCCAATAGCAAGTCACTAAAAGTTACCATCGCCTCTCCTAATTTCTTGTCAATCGGCAAATCATGCTTTAACGATAACAATATAGCTCTAAGGATTATCATTGGATTTGAGCTAACAGCATCATTAGGTTCCATAACTGTTTTTATTGATTCATCATGCCTTTTGAATATACTTGTTACAGTTTCTGTTGCTGGATTATAAGATCTTGCATTGATAGTGAAATCTTTATTACACAGGTCATGTAACAGATTACTGGATTGATCTATGTCATTTTCAGACATAAAGTTATCGATTAAATCGTACCTTTTCCCAGCATCAAAACAAACTCTAACCCCTTTAAAGCAAAAGCATAGCATCTTTTTATCTTTCACTATCCTTGGTTCGCAACCCATTTTTTCAGCTAATAAATAACCTATCTTTAAGCACGTCCTTGGGTTGTTGCTAGAAAACTCCAAATCTTCTACTTCAGGGTAACGGTTGTCATAATATCTTTCTCTAGCATATGATCCAATAGCATAAATATCATTAACTTCATACTCTTCAAGTATCTCTTTTGTATTTGTCATGATTTCTTCAATAGAATCAGATAACGTTGAATTACACCCTATTAATTTACTCATAGCATCACTTACTGTTTCATCTTCGTTAGTTATCATATTCTCTGCTTTTTCTATATCTTTATCTTCGACATCTTTATAAATCCAAACAGACAATATAGATTCATCATTAATTTCCCCAATGTTGAAAAGTTTAATGTCGACATCACTTGTCAAGCCATCTATAACTGTTACTAAGTCTTCACTACAGATTAACCTTGTAGCCTTTATTTTTTCACTTTTAATATTTGACTTTATTTGTCTTATTGAGTTGATAATAAATTGCAAATCATCAATATCATTTATTTTAGAAGCGAATCTTCTAGCTGGGTGGATGTTTGATATATCGCTTGAATAATTATCCCATAATTCTGGTTTAAACCTAGGTTCTACCCACCTATAGTAAAACCCTTTAATGTCATATGTAGGGTTATATCTAGGCTGAGACCTTATCCAACCCTCTTCCTCGGAAAAACACTCATCACGATCATCCCACTCCATAACTCTGTCACCTAGCCCAGGAATGGTTGACCCGTTAGAAATTTCTAAATTGTTATACCACCCAAAAAGTGTTGCTTCTTTAATTATTTTTGAAGCTATTGCTTTCTTTTTTTTTATAGGCATCAACAATGGCTTAGGTCTTTCATCTTCAAGAAGCTCTTCTACATGTTTATAACCAATATTTTCGTCGACATGACCTTCTCTCAAAAGCTCTTCGTAAATCAATTCCGGATCTAATTTCCAATCGTCTATAGTATATTTCCTTAATTGCAGTTCATAGCTGTCATGCTCTTGTGATAAACCCATAGGCAAAGGGGAATTAAACTGCCTACCAAGCCTCTCTTCTAATGCTGCGTTTGCATATTGGCTATTAAGCATACCCCAGTCAGTTTGACCCTGATAGTTTTCTCCCCCCAAACCTATCCTCCCCCTTAGGTCAGAACCAGATGGTGGGTAGAATGGATGGTGCTGTGCTTTTTTATACCAATTAGAGCATTTTGATTCAACTTTCTTCAAATTACTTGACGAGATCTTAAGGCTAGAAGGGTCAAGGCCATATTTAACAAATACTTCTCTTAACAAATTGTTAAGCAAGGCCTTTTCTACTTGTTCTGATGGACCTTCGCCTTGACTAGGGGCACCTGATTCCAAATCGGATCTAATATCTTGTTGTGCATGTTTTGCCTCATGAGCCATTACACCAGCTACATATGCTATCTTTAAATCGTTCTTTAAGTTTTCGTGTTCTAATGGGTCTACAGAATCTTTAACTAGTTCCTCTAGTTCCTTTATATCACTTAAGGTTTTACTTAAGTTAACTCCAAAAACAGTACCGCCGCGATTTTTAATTGGGGCATAATGATTTTGTATCTCTTTCCGTATATCTTCTTCTGTGATATCTCTGTTTTCATCTGTAGGGTATGCAACAAATTTTCCATTTTCTTTAAAGACTCTATACCCAACCGACTCCAATTCTCTCTTTAGTTCCAAGAAGTGCATTTCTGTATTAAGCCCAGGCAAATATACACCATAAGCAGAATTATTATCAAAAGAGAATATATAACCAATATTTTTCAAAAGACTAGGGTCGTACTTATTGACTAGTTCAACTGATTTTTGCGCGTTAGGAAATTGGCCAGTTAATTGGGAAACGTCAACACTTGAAGTGCCAATATTCATACTTGGATCTGGAATTTGTCCGCTAAAAAAAGAATCTTGATAAGATCCAATACCTTCTGACAATTTTATTATTTTCATTTTTTAGTCCTTCTAAAGATTAATTTTTACGCCATTTTTCTTGCAAAAACTAGCTATATAAGAGGAATCTAAGGCACAGTTTAAACCAAAGCTCTTATCTCCTCCAGGTTCAGAAACAATTGCTGTAACCATCCCTAGAAGTTTACCTTCTTCTGAGTCAATAATAGGCCCCCCGCTATTACCAGGCAATATCAAACAATCAACAAACATATATTTGGGAGCGTTGTTATGAGAGTAAACAACTCTATTTAAAGAATTTATATTTCCAAAAGTAACATTATTTTCATACCCATGTGGACTGCCAACGCAAACTACTTCTTGACCGACGCTGGAAATTATATTAAATGAAAAATGTTTACAATCTATATTTGCCCTTAGTAGTGCCAGGTCATTTACTCCATCAAAGTCGATTACTTCTGCAGGTACGTCAACATTATTATATCTTAATGAAACTTTTACATTATGTTTATATCGATTGAAATCTAATGTTGATTCAATTGTCTTGTCATAATTTTTTATCACATGAGCACAGGTAACAAAAAGATTTTTAGAAATGCAAAAAGCTGATCCTGTTTCTTCAACTCTTTTTAAGTAATCTTTTGATTTAACTAAGAATGTTTTTTCTAGAGAATCGTCAACGGCCTTAGATCTTGTAGCTTGAGCAATTCTAGAAATCCACTTAACATGAATACCTTTTTCTTTAGCTTTATTAGAATATCTCTGGGCTGACTCCAAAGAAGAGAAATTCTTGTAACCACCTGGAACTTTAACTTTCCAAACTTCATTTTCAGAGTAGTCGTTCCGATCTAAGTTAAGTAATATTTCCAAATCTCTTTCACGACGTTTGTACATGTCCCCATCTTCTTTATAAGAACCTGGGCTTTTTTCTTCATTTCTACTCCAGTCTCCCCAATCTCCCCCAGCTCCAGGAACTTCATATTGGTTACCAGTAAGAACATCCCAAATAGTATGGACATTATTGAAAGGCATTATAGACTTTTCAGTCGGAGTGGATAAGCCAGTTCCAGGGTAAAGGATTTCTGGCATAGATGTACGATATGATTCTTTTTTTATTTTTGACATCAAACTACTCTCCGTTGTTGCAATGGACATTAGGTTTTTCCTAACGTCTTCACGATAATTACTCTTTCTTAAAATTGATGGCAAAAACCTTTAATCTAGTTACTTTTTTAAGTTGCAATAGGCGTTAGGTTTTTCCTTCCTCACAACCTAATGAAAAGATTTAGTTAGTTCATCGAACACAGATTTTTTTATATCCATTATCTATGGCCCACTGAGCAATATCGCGTAGTTTCTCAACTCTATCTTCTATATATTGTATATCTATTCCACCTTCATAATAATTTCCTTCTGACCTAGGTTCAATAACGAATTCTTCTTTTTGTGAATCAATTAATCTATCTATTCTAGATATCACTTGCCAGGCGTCAAAACAGCCCCCAGCTCCACTCATAGAAAAATTTAATAATTGCATTATTGTGTGAGCATTTCTATTTGCCATATTTAATTCTGGAGGAACATTTTTTATAGGACTATAGTTATTTTCTTTAATTTCAATTCTTATAACATCAGAGTCAAGCATTCCAGACGGTTCTATCTTTGAAATATCCCCGACAATAACACCATCAATATCAGTCAATAAATATTTTATTAAAGAGCATATTGTAGGTAAATACCGTTCTGGTATAC
>Ga0255039_10000696_pt1 | contig 10959 bp, 8 predicted proteins | sample BC1_12_1_MG_FD_181713 | JGI IMG/M metagenome (GOLD analysis project Ga0255039, IMG submission 181713) | Seawater microbial communities from Strait of Georgia, British Columbia, Canada - BC1_12_1 | ecosystem: Environmental > Aquatic > Marine > Strait | place: Canada: British Columbia | collected... | reverse complement strand
AATATAATAAAAAATGGATATATGACATGGTTTACAAATAATGATTTATATTTATATAAAAAAGAACACAGTCCATTTAAAATATTTAATTATATTATTGATAAAACTAGATGTTATAATAATAAAATGTAGTTACGCTGATGGTGATAATACTATTCAAACATTTATATCAAAAAATTTAAAATTAATTGAATTAAATGAAACATCTATAAATATGTTAGAAATGGGATTATCAGAACAATCTATAATTAATTATTTAGTAAATAATAAAATAGATGGATTTGTATCTAAAAATAGAAGCTTTGTAGATGATTGTATGGTTTATTATTTATTTGTTAATAATAATTTAGATAAAAGCAAAATATTAAAGTATGAAAAAGACAAAATAGAAAGTCCATCTATTAAAACATTTGTAAACTATATGATGTATTCTATATATGATATTATTATTTCTATATATTATTTAATTATTATTATTTAATTATTATTTTGATTTACAATCGTAAAAATGAAAAAACTAAAACAATGGAATATATTAATAATAAAAAAGAACTTGCACTATTTGAAAAAATTGATATATTATCATGGAATATTCATTATTTTAGAGATAAACAATTAAAATATACATATTCTGATTGTTTAAAATATATTGAAAAAATTGATACAAATATTATATGTTTACAAGAAGTATATAATATAACCCGGAATTACTCCATGGAATATCAAAAAAGATCTTAATAATTTGGGATATAGTTATATAATATCAGACAAAAATAATGGATTATTATGTGCAAGTAAATTTAAACCAATTCATAAATCAATTATTAAATTTAATAATAAAAGAGGATATATACTATTGAAATTTGATAATAGAATTATAATTAATACACATTTAGAAGTATCAGATGAAGGAACCAGAGTAAAACAAATTAATAAAATTTTATCAGATATTATTAATATAGAAACCCCTATTATAATATGTGGCGATTTAAATACAATTGATAAAAATGATTATACTGATGAAGAATGGGATCATAATTTAATATATATTAGAAAATATATGTTTGATCCAAAGGTAACAGATATTTTAAAAAATAATAAATTTATAGATGTTGGGAATTATTTAAATAAAAATAAAATAAATACATCATTTTATGATAGACGTGTAGATTATTTCTTTGTTAAGAATATTAAACCTAATAATTATATTGTTGATGAAAGTAATATTTTGAGTGATCATTATCCAATATTATACAATTAATATATTTAGATATATATATGGGTGGTGGATTATTCGGAACTCCATTATATTTGAATGAAAAATGTATATTATTTTCAGCAACGATAATTATTATATACTATTTACCAAAACCTAAATCAATTGCTCATAATATTGTAATGGTTGCTTTAATCGCAACTAGTGCGTATATTAGTATGGCATGGTATGATTATATATATGATTGCAATGATAAATTAAGACCAACATTATTCGGTTGGTTATCTAAATCATTTAAACCATCTAAATATAGAGAACAATATAATGAGTTGCCTATAAAATATAAGAAAATTGTAAGAAATACAGACATATTTATCTTAATAATAATATTATTAACATTTTTATATCCATTTTATTTCAATTGATTTTTTTTTTATAATATATACTTAATTTATATATTACAACAATACATATACATATAAATAATAATAATAATATTTTCATATTATGATTTGATTTAAATATTTTTGCACTTACTTCGGATATATTATTTAATAAACTCCCACCATATGTTTCAAATATAGTTAATGGTAACATTGCTATTAATGTCCCAATAAAAAAATAATTGAATGAAATTGTTGTAGTTCCCCAGTATAAACTAGTTAAATGATGTGGTAAAATACGACTCATTATTACACGACCAATGTTATTTTCTTTTGATTTAATTGTATCATTCTTTTTAGATAATCTAGTAATAAAAAATGATATTGATGTTGATATCATTGTTATAAATAAACCAATTATAAATCCTATTTTAAAACCAAAAATATATCCACATATTACATTAATAATTAATTGCCAATGTAAAAAAACTTGAAATAAAATACCTATGATTATTGTAGAAATAATAATATTAGTATCTTGTCTATTTGATTTAATTAATTTAGTATAATTCAAAAATATTTTTTTAAATTTGGGAACTAATACAACTAATAATCCCATAATAAAAGGAATAATAAATAATAATAATTTTATAATTGAATGTGATTTTTTTTCTTCGCTTTCTTTATCTATGATATCCATATATTATATTATATTATATTTTTCAAAGGTTTAGATATTCTAATTCACCATTAAATAATGATGTAAATTTTGTATAATTATTAATTATATCTTGAAAATATAAATTAATTTTAGATATATCATATTGTTCTCGATTATTTATAATATTATTACGTAGTTCGTCTGCTGTTTTAATAACCTCCCACCTTTTATTTATCGGAACTTTATTATCTTGTTTATCAATTAAAGTAGTATGAGTAGTGTTTTTATCTGGGAATAATTTATTAAATAATTTTAATACATTATCACAATCGCATTTGCATATCATATTTTGTATATATTTTATTTCTTCTTGTGTCAAACTAAAAGTTCCCGTATTTATCATTTCAAAAATATTACCTTCTTCGCCAGCCAATTGATATGTTTTCTCAACTATACTATTTAAGTGTCCATCTTTACTAGCTATTAAATATTTGGTTGGATTATATTCATTCAATTTATTAGTGGGATTAAATACCAATGGACCAGTTATAGGGTCACTATAAACAAGAGGGACTTGTCTAATCCATTGTATTATATCTTTTTCATTCATTAGTATAACATTATCAACTTGAACAAAAACATTATCATCTCTAAAATTATTATTATTTATTTCAAAAAATTCATTTGAAATTAAATTATATATTTTTTTAATTTCTTTTAAAAAATCATTCCATATTTTATTCATTTTTGCATAATCATTTTCAATAACTAAATAATCCAGTAATAATTCATTTATATTATCAAATAAACAAGATATTGTATCATTTAAATCATTCATATCATTCAGTTTTTTATTTAAATATACAATATTTTTTGAACATACAATTGATTTATCAATATTTTCTTTACAGTTAGACCAATATTTAATATCTGCATAACTACTATTAATTAATACCATTTGATTATCTTTATTTTGAGTATTATCAGGTATACACATAGATACAGCATTAAATAAAGTTTTAAGAGATATATCTATTTTTTTATCAATTACGAAATCATCGCAACCCGGACATGATTTTAATAATATATTACTAAAACAATTATAATCTTTTACTAAATAATTCAATGATTCTTGATTACATACTCTCCAACCATTATTTGGTTCTTCTATTACTTTAGTCGGTATACCATTTGTTTGAAAGTTCTCAATATAACCAAATTTTTTTAATATTTCTATATTTCTGTTTCCACTTAGAGAAAAAATATTTGAACTATCTCCTTTCCAATTATTTATAAATATATCTAACCAATTACTATATTTATTATTCAATTGATTCAGTATATTAGTGATATTTTTTTTAAAATTATCAATATTTAATGGTAATAATATTTCTTTTTTTATTTTTAATTTATTAATAATATTGCTTTTTAATATTATTTTTTTACTATCTATTAATTCTGCCTTTTCATCAAATAAATCTTTTTTATCAATCTTCAATTGTTTAATTTCTTCTTTATATTTATCTAAATTAGACGTAGCATTATCTAAATCTAATTTACATCTATTTGTCAATGTATTTTCTCTATTATTTATACTTGTTAATAACTTGGCTTCTTCAATTAATTTAGTATGTCTATTACCTAACATTATTAATTGTCTATTCAATGATTCTTTTTCTTCATTTGATATTAATATTTCATTTTTACATAAATATACTTCATTTTCTAATTTTTTTATATTAGTATTTAGTCTTAGTTGTTCATGATTTACAACTATACTCGACCTTTTAACATAATTATCATTTTTATCTAAATTATAATTTCCCGAATTTTGCATGTTATTTTATCTTATATATTTATTTTTTAAATTAAATACATATTAAAAGAATTATATTAAAAGAGTTTATTATATTTATTCTGAATCACTATCACTATCACTACATTTATTTTTATATCTTCTTCTTCTTCCTCTTCCTCTTGTTCTGTGGTTATTAGATTTACACCCACTTTCTTTATCGCAGATCATTGGTTTACATAAATATTGTTTTCTTGCCTTTCTACATAATACCCGTCTATTTGATGGATATCCTTTGAATAATTGAGAAAATACTGGATCAAATGCCACTAATGCTCTACTAGTAGTTTCATATATATCATCTATTAAATCTTCGCATAATAATGATGGATTTCCTGGACCAGGTGGAAATCCAGGGTCTGGATTTCCACCCTGATCAATTATTTTTTGTAATTTTGCCAACGCATCAGCGATAATTTTAAATTGTTTATCTGCACCCGTAGATGTTGCTACATATGAATTATTAGGTAATTCATTTTCTCCTTGAGAATCACCTCCCGTATATATAACCGATTCAACCGATAGAGAATCTAGAGATGCAGCACCACTTGTTGCAAATCCACCCAATTTCCCAACATCATTAACAGATGTCCCTGATATCCCTGTATCATCTCCTTTTGATCTTTCAATATTTCTATTAAATCTATTTGATGATTTATTATTTGTCATTAAATAATTACCTCTACCTACTAATGTATTAGCAATATTTATAAATGGATCTTCTTCAGACATAATGGTTACAACACCACACTGTGGATTTTTTGGTATTGGGTTCAATAAATATTTAACTAATGATGCTGGAATACGGTCTCCCTTATTAGGCGGCCAAGCAGTATAAGTTTGCCACGGATCACCATCAACATCATCATCAAGGACATGACCAGGTCTAGAATAGGCTTGAACCACATTACCATTTTCATCATATCCCAGTGGAGGATATGATTTAATTATAGGATATTCATCAGTGATATCGCCGTCTTTCCATACTCCCCCAACTGGACCAAACTTAGGTTTTATAGTATGTTTACAAATCTCAAATGTAGTTGTGGCAAATCCTAAAGATTTAAAAGTTTCACTCCAACCTAAAACCTTTTGATCCTTATCACCTAAAAATAGTTCAGGATAATATTTTTGGAATTGTTTTCCCGATGGTCCATACTTTACACAAAATTTGTTTTCGTGACATGGTTCTGATGTATCTAAACCAAAACCATATTTGTCAAACTGATCCAAGACTTCACCGCCATCGTGGGGAGTATGATTATGATATATATCCATTATTTCATCTCGAAATGTACCAACACATAATAATTCTTTTCTAGACCTTATACCTGGATATAGATAACCAGGGAAATTTTCAAATGCTATATCAGATTGATCTGGTTTATCATACCCCGGGAAAATATAATAACCGACACCTTCAGGTGTTGCTGGAGATATAGTTTCTAGATTCCCATTGGTTGGGGTAATATTATTTTGTGATCTATATACAAATTTTTTGTCGCTGATGGAATTCGGTCGACCGAAAGTAACAGTAGATATTTGCGCAGATGTAATACCTTTAGAAGCATCCGTGACATCGGTAAATGATGATATACCAGAAGAAGCAATAGCTACAGGAACACAAATAATATCACTATTTGGTTCAATTACAATCGGATCGATTGGGCCGAATTGGTTAAATGTCTCAGCATTCCATGTAATACATGGAATGCTCGGTTGATGTTCTTTTAAAACCGTCGATGCTTGTTGTATTTGATATGGTAACGTAGCTAGTTCTCCTGGTAGTAAATTGTAAATTTGATTAAAGTTTGTAGTGCCCTCTACTCCTCCAATTATTAAACTTAAAGGCGATATACTAGGGAATGTAATATCTTGGTCATCATCCTCAGTGGACTGTATAGGATTCAATATTTCTTCACTATATTGAATCTGAGTCCATCTATAATCACCTAATTTAGTAAAGTTATCCCCATCAATAACAGTATCATATGTTTCATCGGATAGTTTTGAATTTGTTTCAATATCATATGGTGTTTTTATTATATTAGTAGGATCGGAAACAACATTACCTTCATTTAAAAATTGCTGATAAACTTGGAATGCTGATGGTTTTCTTATATCCATTGTTTGTGAATTTATTAATATACCATTATCAGCAATATCTATAAAACAATCATAATTTGGACATGGAGTAACAATTGGGACAACTTGATATAAATCATCATTAAATATGCGAGTAGATCCCCAAGTGCCATTTTTCTGAAGTTTATGTGGAAGATATAATGAATTATACGGGTTTAATTCATTATATTCTTCTAGATTATCTAAATATTTTTTTGTAATTGTTTGTCCCCTAGTAATTTGACTTGATTCATCTGTATCTTCTGGTAAAAATATTTCAATTTGTTTGACAGTGGTATTTAAATTTAGATTGGAAAATATTTCAGCCTCTTTCCTAGTAGTGGATTCACCTGCAGCTTCAACATTACCAATTTGTGTAATTGCTTCGGTTTGATCGGCTTGAACTCCCCCCCATATTAAATAAACATCTGAGATTTGACAAAATATAGAATTGTATTCAAATTCAGATTGTTTATTATTAACAGATTCATATAAATCTTTTACAATACAGAAAACTCTATTAATGTTAGTTTGAATTTCAAACCATAATTCTACATTATTTTTAGACTCTACATTTTCTTTTAAACCACTATATAAATCGCGAAATAATTCCCTTAAACACCTAACAATATCTCTGATTTCTAAATTTGTTTCATTAACTAGGCATATTAAATAATTTATATCACATATAGATTTGGCACAAGATTGAGCTTTTTTGATATAATCTAAATAATCTGCCCAATATTCTGCTTTGCCAAAATCACTATTAATAAGTTCACATTTAGAGCGAGCATTCATTGATAATTTAATTGCTTTAGTCTGCAATAAACATTTTTCTTTTTCTTCGGGTAAGATAGAACCAACTGCTTTCCATAGTGTTTCTTCATCTGGTAAACCACAAGAATCGCGCAGTGGAATTTGATCCCTTATCCAACCATTACCACCTGGGATAGACCCAGATATTACTTTACCATTGGAATATTTAATAAAATCCCTTACAATGCAAATTAAACATTCAAATCTATTCGATAATGCTTTGAATTCTTTTTGATTATCAATAATTTCATCACAATCAATATATAAATCGGGATTGTAACATATTTTATTACAACATAACCCTTGATATCTTTCAGGTGCTGGAATATTACTAGCGTTTTCTTCAAATTGTTTGACCCGAAGTTCAATAATTAAATCACTTGTTATATCTATTTTACTTACACCACCACCTGTATTGATCAACCAATTTATAGCTTCATATCTTGTATCTTCGCTGTATATAAAACAAGGTGTTTTTTGAATACATTCAGCCCTTTGTTTACTTACAAGGTCAGACCAATTGAGTCCTTTACATAAAGATTCGATGGTAACATTTGGTTTAGGACAAACGAATTTAAAATCATTGCTAGCATTACATATATTTATATTAGGTAATTTATATGATCCTTTATCATCAAAACAATCTTGCATTTTAAATTTATTAATTATTTTTTGATCTCGGTGACATTTGCCGTTATTTACAATTTGTTTTGGTGGTAAAGTAATACATGCCCCATCATCATCATCTTGAAAATTATTAGTATCACATTTTAATTTTTTATTATTGTATACAACTCTCCAACCGTGTTCAGGTTCGCAAATTGGTTCTGTTGGTAATTTGCCTATTTTTGGTAAATTTTCACCACCAAAACACCTTAATATATTATTTGTCCTTTGTCCCGATAATGAAAAGATTCCCCCATCGTCTGTAGAATTACCTTCGGCATCAATACCATTATTAATATTATCAACAACATTATCTCCGTCAATGCTATTACCAAACCAAGTTGCCTCAAATTGATTTTTCCAAGTTTGTAAATTATTATCAAGACATCCAATGACTTCATCAATTTGTCCAATCCATTCGTCAACGACTTCAATAACTAGAGCATCACTTGGAATATCATTTGATATACTATTAATTTTATCAATTGTTAAATTTTTAAAGTTTATTTCCCTGGTTTTTTTACGCCTACTACAACTTTTTACAAAATCACATTCATTTGGGAAACAATCTACTATTTTTCTTTTTTTAGATCTCGAATCGCGATCAACCTTTTCTTTCAATTCCGCTATTCTTTTTTCATATAATTTTACTTCTTCCAATTGTTTTCTAGATAATTCTTTTTTTTCATCTTCACATATTAATAAATATTCAATGCAATCTAATTCACCTGGCAATCCATTTTCAAATCTTCTTAATAATTGCTCCCTTCTAATAGAACCACTATTACTATCAATACCATTTGTTCTAATGGATTCTGAACCAAATGTAAACTTTCTAGTCCCCGACATTTATTATATATATTATAACATATTTTTTTTTAATATTATTAAACATTTATAATTTTATTTGTTAATAATGTTATAAATCCTTCGAGTTTATCCATTTCTCTATCTTTTACACAATAATCTTCAATATTTTTTTTTTTTTTATTTTTATTGCATTCTTCTTTGACTTTACATAAATCCTTTAAATTCACAATTTTATTTGTTTTAAAATTAGGTTTATATATACATTCATCTTCATCATATATTTCAATAATATCAGGACATATTGGTTTTTTACATATTTCATATTTTATTTGTGTTTTATCAATATTACACGGATTTAAACAATTATAGCATATATTTTTATATGTGCCCTTATAGCTCTTTGTGTGTGAAATAGTTGGTTTATTATAATTTCTTTTATAGTTCCAAGATTTGTTCCAGTCTGTCATATATAATTAATTATATATAATTAATTTGATTATTATCTATAATTAATTTATAAATATAATAATGAAAGTTATAATTGTCGAATCACCCGCGAAAGCTAAAAAAATTCAATCATTTTATAAAAAAGATATAAAAGTTATATCATCATGTGGTCATATTAATAATTTAGATTGTAAGAAATTAGATGAAATGATTGATAATAATTTTGAACCAATTTATACCATATTTGATGATAAAAAGAAAATAATTGTTGAATTGAAAAAATATAAAAAAAATGAAATAATTCTAGCCGCCGATGATGATAGAGAAGGTGATGCAATAGCATGGCATGTTGGAAATATATACAAATTAAAATTCAACCAAAATAATAGAATTACATTTAATGAAATATCTAAAAAAGCAATTGATAAATCATTGGAAAATCCCAAAACGCTAAATATTAATTCAGTTAATGCTCAAAGGGCTAGACAATTAATTGACCTGATAATAGGTTATAAATTATCACCATTATTATGGAAATATATTAAAACTGATTCAAAGGGTTTATCTGCTGGGAGAGTTCAGAGTTGTTTATTAAATATTATAAATGAAAAGAATAAAGAAATTGAAAAATATTTAGAAAACCCCAAATATTCTCATAATTTAACCGGAGAATTTAGTAATGATGATATTAAAATTACATTTGATTTTGTATTTTCCAATAAAAATATTACAGTTGATTTAATTAAAGAAATATGTAATATTTTAATTGAAAATAAAATATTTAATATTAAAGAGTTTAAAAAAATCAAAGAAAAAAAATATTCACCACCACCGTTAATAACATCGACATTACAACAATCTGCCCAGAAAGAATTGGGATTTCCTGTTAAAATGACAATGAATATAGCACAAAAATTATATGATAATGGATTAATTACATATCATAGAACAGATTCAACATTTATATCAGAGGATTTTAAAGAATTATTAAAACAAAATATCAAAGAAAAATATGGTAATGAATATTATGAAAATAAAAAAGAAAAATTAATAAAGGGAGCACAAGAAGCTCACGAGGCAGTGCGAGTAATGGATTTAGATATTGTAATATCTAAAGATCAATATGGTATAAATTACAGTGAAGTAGATCATAAATTATATAATTTAATAAAAAAAAGAACAATCATATCGCATATGAAACCCGCCATTTATGATGCAATTACAATTGAATTAAATAATGATTTAATGAATATATATGGGTATTTTAAATCAAAAATTAAATCATTATATTTTGATGGCTACTTAAAATATGATAATAAAGAAACAAAAATCATTGATTTAGATATTTATGAAAAAATCAATGAATATTATATGAAATCGTGTATATATAAATATAAAATAAATGAACCACCATCATTATATACGGAATCTACTATTGTTAACAAATTAGAAAGTTCGGGAATTGGGAGGCCATCTACATATGCAAGTTTAATTGATACATTATATAATAGAAAATATATTGTATCAAATGATATAGATGAAAAAACTAGATCATGTTCAATAATTGAATTAAATGAAAAAAATGAATTAATTGAAAAAAACGAAGAATATACTATTTCTAAACAAAAAAATAAAATTATTGTAACCGAATTAGGTGTTAAAGTTTTAGAATATTTATCGAAATATTTCCTAAATATTCTAAATCCAGTATATACCTCTGAAATTGAAAATGATTTAGACAAAATAACAAAAGGAGAAGTTGAATGGGTTAGTATTATTAAAAAAGTATATGATTCCTTTATTGGAATTGTTATAGAACAAATGGGTGATTATAAAATGGTTAAAGATAACAGAAAAGTTATAGGTAAATTAAAAGGGAAAGAAATATATTTGATGAATGGTCAATATGGTGATTATATAAATTATAATAATAAAAATAAAAATATTAAATCATACTTGGAATGGAAAAAAATTGATAAAG
>Ga0255039_10000691_pt1 | contig 10999 bp, 7 predicted proteins | sample BC1_12_1_MG_FD_181713 | JGI IMG/M metagenome (GOLD analysis project Ga0255039, IMG submission 181713) | Seawater microbial communities from Strait of Georgia, British Columbia, Canada - BC1_12_1 | ecosystem: Environmental > Aquatic > Marine > Strait | place: Canada: British Columbia | collected... | reverse complement strand
ATTCATCTAAAGCCGAAGAATTTTTGGATGATTTTATTACTGAATATGTTAAGAATGGCGGTCAAGACGACAAGAATTGGATGTATGTTCGCCGTATTCATGCAGGTGCAAAGGGTAAAAACTCCCCTGTCACCGTTGAACTCTCCTATGATGCTGATGGCGATTTGAATGTCGTTTCAGTCCCGAAAGATATGATTTATGCGGTGGATATGCGGTCTTGGAAAAACTCTAATCTTTTACCAAAGCCAAGCGGCTCATCCACCCCTTCCATTCCCTCTAACCCTGCTGAAAGCGGAGATGGCCCGGATTTGAACCCACCACCCGTTAATGAGGTTTCTAACCCTTCTAACCCTATTGCTGATGCCGTAGCCCCTGTTGATGATGCAGACCCACTCGCTGAACTAATCGGAGGTCAAATGGTTGCAGGTTTGAAGCAATTAGGACTTCGTAATGGGGTCAAGGTTGCAGATATTGACATGACTGATTTCAAAGTCATTAGTGGAACTGTCAAACCCTTCAAAATCATTTCGCCATCGGGTGAAGAGATGCAGATTGGTAGTGTAATTGGCCGTTCAAATTTTGGGCCGGGGAAGCAAAATGGGAGTTTTATCCCTTTTAGTTCCGAAAACATGGGAGAAATTTTGTATCAACAGATTATTTCGGAACTTGAGGAATCGCAAAGCGAAAGTAATGTTTCCATAATGGTTGAGCAATTGCGAAATGTCCGTAAGCACATGGATTCACTTTCAAAGGTTTTCGGTTTTGATGACCCTAAGCAATTAGAAGCATTCTTCTGTGCTTGGCTAATGAAAGATTCAACCTGTCGTCTTTCGGGTATTCCCGGAACAGGTAAGACAACCGTTATCAATTCTGCGGCAACCTTGTTAGCCAATTCATACGGATTCAATGTCGCCCCTCGTTATCTTGCTAAGAAAAATTCCGCAGGTGGAACGCCACACGAATACTTTGTTTTCCCTACGGGCATGACTTATGCGGTGGATTATTCCGACAAGAACCAAGAACCTACTCGTCGTGAATGGGAAGATTGGAGATTTACTGAATGGACTTTGGGTTCAAGAAAGTCGGGTGCATATCTTTACGATTTCCGATTCTTACAACGAAAATCCGATAATGGATATGCAAAGCACCCAATGACACCCGAAGCCTTCGCTGAAATGTTATTATCAAAGCCCGATGTGCCTTATCATAGTGATGAGAATACTTTTACGATTACTGCTAATGCGGTGACTTACACTACCCTTTCAGCCTTGTTTGCTGAATATGGTGCATCTATTCCTTCCGACATATCTAATAAGAATGGTTTTGCTTACATTTTGGGAACGCCACTCTTTACTGATGCGGGAGGCAACGAAGGTTTCGCTTTCCGTAATTTCTTGTTAGAGCATTTCTATGATGCCCGACTCGGTTCTAAGCGTGATAACAGCGATGCTAAATTGGATTTGATTTCTGCTGAAATGCTACATGAGTGTGGTATTGCTAAGATTGACTACGATAAGCGAGCCGAAGAAATTCTTTATGGTGTTGAAATCCGTCAAATTACGGAAGAAAATCCATTGACTCGTCAAACCGTCGCTTCGTATTCTTTTGACCCGACTCCACGACCTGTGGTGACACAACCTGTTAAGTTCTTTAACGAAGCCAACCGAAGCGGTAGTGGTGTTGAAGACGCTATTCTTGGTCTAATTGCTGAAAAGACTGTTGAGTATCGTGGACAGACCTTTACATCTCCTTCTTTCGTCGCTTGGATGGACACTAACCCCCACCAAAAAGGAAACGATTTGGCTTTCGTGGACAGAATTGATATGGAATTGCTCTTTGGAACTTTGAGTCTTGGTGGTCGTTTCAATACTTTGCTTTCAAGATATGCAACAGGTTCAAGAGGCTCAACACCCGAAATTCAATTGATTAAGCGTATGTTGCCTAATGCGGGTGACGAAAGGTTTATTGCCCCAATGAGATTCGGTGATTTGAGCAAGGTTTGGAGAACGATTGGCGATTTGCCTTTCAATTCGTCGGGAACAGGAGAGGATGAAGAGGGCGCACTTCTTGACATTTCTTTGCTTTCCGTTCTGTTCACCCAACGATGGATGATTCAAGGAATTGAAACTGAAATTTATGGCGGAAATCACACTTTCAAAGACGGAAATGATGTTTTTGCATCTCCACTTGCAGACATCTCCACCACAACCAACAGTCAATTTGAGTCTGTTCACGCTGATTGGTGGAAAGAATTTGGTTCGCCCGATGCTACCGCAAATACACAAGCACCTGTTTTAATTACTCGTATGCTTGGTTTCCGTTTCAGCAATTCATTGATTAAGATGACAAGAGCGATGGCTTTCCTTCGTGGGAAAGACTATGTGACACGCCAAGAAGTTCTTGATGCACTTCCTTATTGTCTTGGACACCGACTCGGCCCTGCAAGAGAAGGAGAAGACCCCAAAGGCCGTGACATTGGTATCATGCGTGAAGGTTTCCCTGTGGCTAATGAGCAAGATTTCGTTAGAGAAATTATTCTCAACGGATATGTTCTTCGCAACACACCTTCACTTATGGGTGATGCTACCAACAATTCACTTATGGATTTGTGGGACTCTTTCATCCGAAATTGCCGTTCATATCTTGAATCCACCGATGCTTATTGGAAGTATGAAACCGATGTTTTGCTTTCCATCAAGGGTTCTGTGCGAAACAATAGTAGCACCATTACTCCTGTTCATTGGTCAATCGCCACCATGATTGTTGAAAACCAAAAGAGAAAGACTTCTTACAAGGATAAATTATCTCGTTAACAAGAAAGATTACAAAGACCTGCTTCTAAAGAAGGGACAAAACAAACTGATGAGGAAGTTCAAAGGCAACAGTTAATGTCCGATGTTTCTATCTCACAATACATTAAGATTCGTGGAGAAATTTCCTCGGACACCCTACTCTTCTCGGATGACAAGGCAGAATTACTTGGTCTTGCAGACTCTAAGATTAGCGCAATTAGTGGAAATGTATTAAAGGCGACACTACGCCCGAAATCATGCAATTTCATGGCGATAGTCCCCGAAACGGGAACTGAAATCGGCCCTTACTTCTTAGGAAGCGGAAGTCTATATTCTTCCTTTGACACATTCAGCGATGCTATTGGTGGTGCAAAGGCTAACGAGTTCAAGTGGCGAAGTTATGGTGACGGTATGGGTGCATGGGGTCGTATGATTACCAACGGTCAAAATCTAAAACCAATTGCTAAACTTGGCGATAAGGGAACAAGCGATTTCTTTGATGTTGCGGGTGCTGATTTTGATGCTAACCAACAACTCGGATTTACACATCAATTTATCATCCCACTACAAGGTGAATCGGTGACTGATAATACATTCTCGGCACAAATAGAAAATGTTCTCGCCACCCTATCGGGTAATGCTTCAAATGGTGGAGTTATTATTGGCGATAAGAAAGGCAAATACGGTGTTATCAGCACTATTGCATCACTTGAAGAATACCAAGACCAAGCATTAGTTCTCCTTAATGAATGGCTATCCCGCCCAACAGGTAGTGATAACTCGGTGAACAGGGCTACCCTCAAGTCCGGTTTCAATGCTTGTTTCCGTGCAAATCACGCCCTCGGTGGCGTGGAAGGTTCAATGGAATTAACACTTCCAAATGGACAGACCACAACCGTTAAGGGTGATGATGATTTGCGCCTTTGGCTTTCTCTAAGATGTATTCAAGGAGATAACAGCCGAGAAGGTTCAGCCGCAACCGTTGGTTTCTTTATCGGTATTACTTCGGCTTGTATGCGACCTACAAGAAATGTCGCAGGTATGATTACTGATAATGGAATGCCTACTGAATGGGAAGTCCTTCCGTTTGAGGATGATGACACTTACAACATGACATATTATTCGGGAACGAAAGACCAATGGAACGAATTTATGTATCAAGATATTGGAAATATGACTATGAAGGATTACCGAGTTTATGTTAAAAAGACATTGAAGGCAATCAACCTTCCCTTGAACTGACCGCACCCTTCAAATAGTCGTTAGGGGTATGATTATTCATGGCGGAGGTTATTCGGGGTCATAATGCCCCTGCGAACATGAGGAATGCGTATCTCACGCTTCAACAAATTTATGGTCAAGAAACCATTCCGCTTGTGCTTGGAACAGAACAGCACGGAGGTAAAACCGACATGGCTCAAATTGAGGTCGGAAAAGACCAAATGATGCTTTGTTTAACGGATAGTGGAATGAATAAAACAGGAACGGGAAATTACCACAAAGTTCCTTCAAGATACACTTCTTCTGCCCCATTTTTCGTTTTAGGACACGAATTTGGACACATTGTTGCACATCCCGGAAAAGATACAAAGTATTGGAAAGGTGCGGCTCAAGAATTGCCCGTTGAAGGTTATCAACGAGGAAGGTGGTTGAATGCAATTTCGGACATTTTAGTGAATTGGACAGTTATTACGGGAACTACGGTGACTGAAAACTCTCAACGAGAGGCAATTAAAACAGAAATGTTAAACGGTTGGCGAGCAGGTCAATTTATTCGCAGGTGTAATACAAACGATGGATTACAAGCCCACCGAAGATTATTGGCGGAGGGTAAGTTAAAAGATAATCGTTATCAACCCACAGGTGGCTTAGTAGGTCAATATGACGGTGGTAATCCCACCAACAAATATGAACCTACGGCTGTCACTCCGTTTTATCAAAAATACATAGGTCATGGGCGTGGAGAACAATACTATCCACCTATCAATTATTGTGTCGCAAAGGGTATGGCGGAGAATTGGCGTAAGGTAAAATGCCTCAAAGATACGAATGGTTTGAAATCGGGAAAAATATATGTGGTTTCGGGAACAAAAACCTATGACAATAGAGAAAATTCGGAAGAATTTGAGCCTATCAAAGAATACAAAATTGATGGTAAATGGGTTTCTGCCCGTCTTTTCCAATCATTATGCCCCCAATGTGGACACGAAGCGATTACCATTTGGGACAATTGGTGGAATTATATGCCTAAAGAACAGCGAGAGGCAAGAATAGCGGCACAAGGTTCATGGGAATATCTTCTTATCCAAATGTTCGCTTTTGAGTGGGCTATGGCGTATTCAACATTCATTCCATTAGGGACACTTCCATTGAATAGAGATGCGGGAGAGGCATTTTTAGAACTAATTGCTGACGATATGGATGCTTTAATGAGGGGGAAATAAATATGGGCTATAAGAAGAATCCATTCAATTCATCACAAGGTCAAAGGTTGATGAAAGATATTTTCAATCTTATGTTTATCTCGCCCGAAAGAAAGCCTACTCAAATTGAAACCGAGAGTAGTGACAGACAAATTTCCCACTATAAGGGCAACATCATTAACATTGTCAATAAAATGAGAAAATTCGTTAAGGGTTATCAACAGGTGTCGGTTGGTGAATCTTCATCATCGGGGATTTTGGTTTGTCCTCATTGTGCAAGACACGACCCGATTTGGATGTGGGAAACGGTGGATGCAGGACATTATTCATCCCCTAAAGATTGGACTAATTCGGTATCGCTTCAAAAATGGAAACAAGGATTCGCCAATCAACAGAATAAATTTTTATTTATGGTTCGCTATCGTTGTAATCATGTCACTACTTGTGAAAAATGTGGAATATCCGTAGCGGGTCATTTTGACTCTTGTAAGGCGTGTGGACACGCTAATGTTTCTAAAGTGGGTTGTCTTGAGGAATCTTACGCCACTCATTATGTTCGTGAATATACGGCTAACGACAACCACCCACAAAATCAAATTGAAAATACAGGTGCTTTAGCGAGAAATACAAAAATCTCAAACCCTAAAAACCGAAAGGAATTTTTAACAGGAAGATTGACAGGCTACAAATTTGTTCATAACCAAGTTCCAAAAGGCGAGGTAGTAAATTCATGGGCTGATATTAAAGAATATACACCATCAATTGAAATGACTTATACCCATAAAGGAACAGGTGCAAGTAAAACAAATACCTACCCTGTTTCTCAATTAAATTACGCCATTTCTAAGCAACAAATGAGAACTTGTTTTAACGGAAGAGATACGGGGAATGGTAATCTTTATCACGAAGGTAGCCAATACTTTTTGAAAGACAATATGAATCGCCCTTTTGATGAATGCCCTGCTTGTGGTGCAACGGATTATCCCCCACTTTTTGATGTTATGAATGTCTATTACCGCCCCGAAAGAATGAAGATTATGAATTCACAACCCCTTTCAGCATCGGCAAACGGAGGCACATTCAAAGGACTTCCTGTTTATACTCTCTATCTTGAATCCACAGGCAATCCCGATTACAAACTGTTGTTGCCTATGCCTCAACATAACAATCTTCGGAAAATACCTATTCAACCCGACATTAAAATGGGTGGTGGCTCATCCACTATGAAATGTCAAAATGATGTGGCGGGCGAAGCACAAGAAGAAGAAAATATCCAAGAATTGAATGAGCAATTGATAGAGGATTTCCAAAAGAATCTTGATGCAAATTTAGGCACAAAAACCGATGGCGAATCTAATCAAGGATTTACCTTTGTGGTTTGCGAAGGTCGTTCAAGAGAAGCATATTTTGATTATTCTTTAGCGAAGTGGATTGACAATTCTCCCCCAAATTATTCCTACCGTGACCCCACTAATGGAAGCACTTTGAAAACAAAAAGAGAATACCCTCGTTGGACTAAAATTCCATCGTTTTCCCCAAAAGCACTCCCTAATACTGACTTTTTGGAATACGAAGGGCCAAATCTTGACACTCACCTTGTCCAAGATTCAGTCTTACCTAAAACAAATCAAGCCCTTTCAGTTCCATTAGAAAGTTCCGTTAATTTTCATTCATTGGTTAAAATTGCAGAAAGAATTGATGAAGAACAGGGTCTTATCCACGAAATTTTTGAATGTCGGACTTGTAAGGGAATTGTGGATGCAGGAGGTATCATCCCATATCGGATGAAATTGAGTCAATGTGATGCTAATGGAAAAGTTATTGGCGAAAAATTCTCGCAAACAGTATTGGATGCAGAAATAGCGTATGAAAATTCCTTCCCCACTCAAGATGTATATGGAACTCCTGTTCCGACAGCATGGGGTTTAATTTTAGACTCCGAACACAATGGACATAAAATGTTGGAAAATCCCGACTTAAACATTAGGATTGGTTGATATGGGAACATTCGGTAGTGGTGAAAGATTCGGGGATAATCCCTTTGTTTGTTTTGAATCAAGTGAATACATTCTCAACCCTCAATCACAACAAGATATGCCGAATCCTTTGAGGGCTATGTATGAGGATTTAGCCCCGTTGCTTCTCCGAAGCCCACCCTCTAAGCGATACCCACAACAGCCGACAGGTAGGAAAGCATGGGATGTTTTAACAGACCCCATCTCCGAATTGATTGTCACATCAGCAGTTCCCGACCCGATACTTGGAGAAACACTTCAAAGAACCATGCGCCCTACGGTTCAAGGAAAAGAAGGATTAGCGACTCACTTAAACATCCTTGTGGATTGTTCGGCTTCAATGGGTGACGGCACAATTTATGGTATGACGAACACAGGATTCCCGATGGCGGGTTATCATTTGGCTCAAATCTGCACCGCTATGATGATTGCTCAAGCGGCTATTTCTAAAGACACTTTTGCGGTTTGGGGTTTCAATAGTAATGGATTCATTTGTTGGGATGGGCCATCGGGCGAACATCAAATTGCGATTGATTATTTCTTAGACAACACGCCTTCAAGTAGTTCACCATTTAGACCTTACAATGGAACGAGCATATATGCAGGATTAGACCAAGTGGGCGTTGATTTAGAAGGCTATAATTTTGACCAATCGGTGACTGTCGTTATCATGGATGGTGCGGTGAATACCGAAAGACAAGTGCGAAGACAATTTTTTGATACCGCCACGAAATACAATGACCGTGACCTACGAGCGATGGGGCCGGTATTCTATGTATTCTTGTCAAATGAACAAATGGAGAAAGAGATAGATAACACGATTGTTATGATGGATAAGGTATTTTCCGAAGAATATGGAAGAAATATGGAAGGATTTGCTAAAAATTTCGTTGTGACCGTAGGTGAGGATGGAAGCGTTGCAGGTTTCGCAGGTTCTTTAGTGGACATGGCGAGAGTCAATTCGGGAGATTCCGATTTAGCGAAAGAGTTAGGTGTTGATAGTGCCGAAGATGCTTCACAATCAAACGCATGATTTAGATAGCGGAACGAACCAAGATAATACATGAACTCATGGGATGCGGAATCTTCGCCATCATCATCGGCTTCTATGAAGGCTGATGAAATCATTTTGGCCGACACTTCGTTAGGTCAACCTGCGGATTTGAAATTTTCTCTTGATTTCGTGCGTGACAAGATTTTCTTGACAGGAATTACAGGAAGCGGTAAATCGTGGACAGGTGGACTCCTTATGGAAGAAATCAACCGTGTCGGACTCCAATTCGTCTGTTTTGATGTATTAGGCGCACATGGAGGACTCTCTCAATTACCAAATGTGGAGGAATTGCACCCGAAAGGTGGAGAAAATGTGAACATCAAGGGTCTAATTGATAGATTACAAAAAGAGCCTACTTCCTTCGTTATTGATATTTCCGATTTAGGATTGGATAAGCAACAACAAATAGTTCGTGATTACTGCGACGATTTGCTTCAAGCCAAACTTGGAAAGGGTGTTATGACAATTTTTGAAGAATGTCAAGATTTCGTTCCCCAACAAGGAAAGCCCGTTTCCTTTGACGGTATCGTGCGCCTTTGTAAGTTAGGTAGGCAGAATGGCTACGGTGTCTGTTTAATCTCACAGCGACCCGCATCGGTATCAAAAGAGGCATTATCACAATGTTCCACCTATATGATTCACAATTTGATTAACCATCGTGATTTGAAAGCGATTGAAGACCAAATGGGATTCGGAACTGATAAGAGCCAAGTCAAAAAGGTTCTCGGAGGCATCTCGGCGGCTCAACAGGGAGAGGTTGTTTGTTATTCACCTACCCATTTCCGTGATGAAGGTTTCTTCCGTGCTTCCAAAATTCGTGAAGATAGAAAAGTCAATCACACAGGAAACAACATTGAAATGAAACCTGCAACCTTTAATGCGAGTCCACAAACAGCCCCCGAACCGTCACGAACCCTCTCCACCGTTGGTGAATGGAGGTCGGAAGTATCAACAGGCGGCATGGAAGGAGATGCGTTTGGTGCTTTGCCTATGAATGATGGTTTGCCTCCACAGGATTCTTTGCGAGGTCTTGCTTCCGTTGATGTTGAAAGGGACTTCCCCGATTTGGAATATGTGCCTCTTTCGGAACGCCATAGAATAGAGGTTGATATGAGCGAAAATCGTTCTAAGGAGATGCACAGCGAAACAAAATCCCCATTTAAGTCGCCATTGGCGGGAATTGCTATGATTTCTATTCTTTCAGCCGGTGCATTTATCGCCATTCGTGGACTCACCGATTAAATAGGTGGTTGAACAATCTAAATGTCATGCGGGTCGGGGCGATAGCGTTTTACGATTGGGAACACACCTTTTCCGCAACCCTAAATCAAATGAATCTTACAAAGGATTCTTTTTTGTTAAACGAAAATGATTTTTATTCTAAATATAGTGTCCACAAGCAAGCCCCTTTGCTTATGTTATTAACGCATAATCAATGTTGGGGATATGTTGCTAAGAAAGTCAATAAGAGGAATGGGACAACGGCATGGGTTGTCGTCAATGAATTAGATAATTTCAAACAGATACAGGAAGACGATATTTACTTTACACTAAACCTTGATGATTATACTTTCCAAAATTGGGATGAATTGTCTTCTCCCCACACTCTTTTTCGTTCAAAAGGTAATCATTTGATTCGCAAAAATCCAAGCGATACGAATAGAAAGAATTGTGTGAAAAGGGAATTTAAGGTATTCAAAAATAGCAAATTGTTGCATCAAGTCGTTGAATGCACCGACACATATTACGGCAAAAACCATCCATACAATGCACAATGGAATGATGATAAATTTTCGCCCTATTATCCTACTTCAAGTGATTTCCAAAAATTTTACAAAAACATGACTAATCCATTTCCTCAAAACCCTAAAGTTAAGAAAACTTTTCACGCCATTCCTTTTTTGAGAAACAATATCAAACCCACGAAGTTAAGTGTATTTATTAAACCTAAAGAACCTGTTCCTACGCCAAGATTATTTTTCAATCACCCCGAAGGAATACATCAAAGGTTTTAGATAACGAGAAAGATAAGTGATAGATATGCTACCCGACGATTCACCAATTGGCCGAGATGTTAAAGCAGAAGCAAAAGACCCTTTTGGTAATATCACAGGTAATCCTTCTATGGCGAATTTGATGGCTGACCCACTTGGAACAGAAATTGTTGCAGGTTTGACAGGCCCAATGAGCGCACAAAATCTTCCTACTGATACCGAAAATGTGATGGGACAACCACCACAGGTTAATTTTGACGGTGGCGGTGGCGGTGCAACCCCAATGCCTACACCCTCGGATGATGATTCCACCGAAGTTAAGGGCGAAATCATGGAGTCGGAATGGTTTATGAACATTTTTGACCGTGCAAAGGCTCTCGTTGCCCGTAATTGGAAATGGGTTTTCGCAGGTGCAGGTGTCGTCGTTGTTGGCGGCGTAATGTTGAAGCGCAGAAAGTGAGGCTTTAGATAACAGAAGGGAGAAATGATAAGTATGGCTCGCACAATCGCAGGTAATACAGTCCTACCCGACCTTCCTCCCGCACCAAGAATGACTCAATTCCCACAAGTCAATTTGGCGGCAGACACCCTCCCGGCATTTAACGCTATGGGTCAAGGTCTTGCGCCAAATGCACCACTACCTGCCGCACCACAGATGCCGAAAGCACAGAAGTTTTCAATTCCTGCAAGCCGAAACATTCCACTTGCTGATGCAGTAATG
>Ga0255039_10000689_pt1 | contig 11038 bp, 9 predicted proteins | sample BC1_12_1_MG_FD_181713 | JGI IMG/M metagenome (GOLD analysis project Ga0255039, IMG submission 181713) | Seawater microbial communities from Strait of Georgia, British Columbia, Canada - BC1_12_1 | ecosystem: Environmental > Aquatic > Marine > Strait | place: Canada: British Columbia | collected... | reverse complement strand
GCAACGTGTTGCGATCGCACGTTCACTGTGTATGAACCCCAGAATCATGTTGTTCGATGAGCCGACTTCAGCGCTTGATCCGGAAATGATCAAGGAAGTGCTCGACGTCATGATCGAGCTCGCGCAGGAAGGCATGACCATGCTTTGCGTAACTCACGAAATGGGTTTTGCCAAGACCGTGGCCAACCGCGTAATTTTCATGGATGGTGGTGAAATCATCGAAGAAAACGAGCCGCATCAATTCTTCGACAACCCTCAGCACGAGCGTACCCAGCTGTTCCTGAGCCAGATTCTCGCGCACTAGTATCGAGTAAAAAGGCCGGTATCGAATGTCCTCGAGGGAGGGCATTCGATACCGGCCTTTTTTATTGCTGACCTGCATATTATTTACAGGTCGCAAAAAGAATGATTATTGCTTCTTCTACGGAGTCCGTCAGAGAACTTGCTGCGCTGGCTCCAATGGGCCATCCATGGCCCGGTCCCGCGGCTGTCCTGCCGCTAGTCACCTGCACAGCAAGTTCTCTGACGGACTTTGACATAGCCTGCTATCCGTTCGTTATCCTGAATATACCGAAACCAGCGCAAGAGGGTTGTCTTGTAAAGAATGATCTTTAATTGATCGCAGTGCATGTAGGCCCGGGCTTTGTCCCGGATGGTCTGCCTCCAGTCTTCCTATACGTCGGTTGAGCGCCGTTTGTTTTAGTCGGCTGATCCGAGCAGGGCTTTCAGATCGGCAAAGGTATCGAGGCCGCGCTGGTGTTTTTCGCTTTCGCTCAACTTGCTCGCGGTATGTTCGGCGCCTTCGAGATCGTCTTCGGGCAGCTCGTAGAGAAAACGACTCGCTTCACATTGCTGCAGTTCGCCGAATTTTTGTCTTGTCTTTGCATAGCTGAGTGTCAGATATGAGGCTGCGCGGGTGATACCAACGTAAGCCAGGCGACGCTCCTCTTCGATGCTATCGTTGTCCTGCGACTGATGATGCGGCAGGCTGTCTTCTTCGAAACCGACCAGGTAAACGTGCTCAAACTCGAGGCCCTTGGCGGCATGTATCGTCATCAATTGCACAGCATCCTGCGATTTCTCATCTTCGCTATTTTCGAGTATCGACATTAACGACAAGTGCGAGATAACACCGTGCAGTGATTTGTCTTCGCGGTCTTTTTGCAGATTGCCGATCCAGCTGATCAATTCCATAACGTTTTCAAATGCGGCCTCTGCCTGTTTTGCCGAAGTGCAGGTTTCGTTGAGCCAGGCCTGGTAATCGATTTTTGTCAGCAGCGTTCGACACAGTGACATCGCATCTTCGCGGTCAACGAGGTAGCGCAACTCGGTGATCAATTCGATGAATTCCTGGATGCGGATGCGCGCACGTCGATTGAGCGACTCGAGCATACCCAGCTCACGGATCGCAATGTCCAGGCTGCGATTGCGGGAGCTGGCGTAGTCAGCCAGATGGCGGATGCTGGTTGCACCGATTTCGCGTCGTGGCACGTTGATAATGCGCAACAATGCCTGGTCATCGTCGGGATTTACCAACAGACGCAGGTAAGCCATGAAGTCCTTGATTTCGCGGCGATCGAAAAACGCGTTGCCACCCGCCACCTGGTAGGGGATTGAATGGTCGCGCAGGAATTTCTCATAGTTACGCGACTGAAAATTACTGCGGTACAGAATCGCGAACTGGCTACAGGGCGTGTTTTCCTGGAAGCGTTTACTGAGGATGTCGACGACCACCCGGCTGGCTTCATCTTCTGCGTTCTTGCAGGGAAATACGTGAATCAGATCACCGGCACCGGAAGCTGACCAGAGCTTCTTCTGGTACAGGTGCGGATTATTCGCGATCAGGTGATTTGCAGCACCCAGAATGCGGCTGGTGGAGCGGTAATTCTGTTCGAGCTTGATGACTTCAAGAGCAGGAAAGTCCTGTTGCAGGCGTTGCAGGTTTTCCGGGCGAGCGCCCCGCCAGGCATAGATCGACTGGTCATCATCACCGACGACGGTCAGTTTCTGGCGGATACCGGTCAGTGCTTTTACCATTTCGTACTGGCTGGTATTGGTATCCTGATACTCATCGACCAATAGATAGCGGACGCGATCCTGCCAGCTGTTCAGAACTTCGGGATAGTCGCGAAATAGTTGAACCGGCAGCATGATGAGATCGTCGAAGTCCATTGAATTGCAGGCCAGCAGGTGTTGTCGATATTCTTGATAGAGGCGGGCCTGGCCGGCAGTCAATGCATCTTCAGCCTCTGCTATGGCGGTCTCGGGATTGATGAAATCGTTCTTCCAGCGACTGATCTGATACATCGTCTGGCGGATGTAGTCGGTTTCCATTTCGATGCGCTGTGCGAGGCTGTCGAGACAGGTTTCCACGTCACGCGAATCCATAATACTGAATCCGCGGCGATAACCGAGGCGATGCGATTCGCGCATCAGGATGCGTTGCCCGAGACTGTGAAAGGTCGATATGCTCAAACCTTTGGTGGTCTTACTGTCGAGCAGGCGGTTAACGCGTTGCCGCATTTCCCGCGCCGCCTTGTTAGTGAAGGTTACAGCGCAAATATGTTGGGCGGCATGACCCTTATGAATCAACCAGGCGATCTTGCGCGTGATAACACCGGTTTTGCCACTACCGGCGCCAGCCAGTACCAGGCAGGGGTGATCTACGCAGGTCACTGCCTGCTGTTGCGGTGGGTTGAGATCTTTCAGGTTCAAGGGTGTTAGACTATCTGGCCAGCGCTCATTAACAGGGCGAGTAATGTTTTCAGTTTGCTTTCAAAATAACGAGTAACGAGTTGCAGTGACCTATGACAAATCTTTGCATTGATGATGCGGGCTGGTTGCAGTCCGTTGAAGTGTTTCGATCACCCAATTTTGACTCGAGGCCAGACAACACACCGATAAAGCTGGTCGTCGTACACGGCATAAGTTTACCACCTGGTGAATACGGTGGTGGTCATATTCAGCAATTTTTTTGCAATAATCTTGATCCGCAACTGCATCCGTATTTTGAATCGATCTGCAGCATGACCGTTTCGGCTCATTGCCTGGTTGAACGAGACGGCAATATCATTCAATTTGTGTCATTCGTTGATCGTGCCTGGCATGCGGGTGTATCTGAATGGCGGGGTGAGCCAGTCTGCAACAACTTCTCGGTCGGCATCGAACTGGAGGGGTGTGATGATCAGTCTTACAACGATGCGCAGTATTCGAGTCTCGCAAAGTTAATTACCGCGCTGCGCTCGACATATCCGGAGATCGACGTCGACGCTATTACCGGTCACAGCGACATCGCGCCCGCCCGTAAAACCGATCCGGGCCCCGCATTCGATTGGGCCAAACTCACTGAGTATTTCAAGTCTTAACCTGCTCGTCCAGAGCTCGCTGCGGTGAGTAAGATTTCGCCCATGAGATCGTCAGATTATGCTGCGGTTCAATTGGGCAAGTCAAAGCCGGGACAGGATTCGGGCCAGTGACATAACCAGCAACTGTAAAATCAACAAATTACATTTAAAGCTCAGGCAGATAAATTCAGGCCCGAGACCGGCTGGTACAACATGCAGGTTTAGTCGAGCGCGACCCACTGTTCGTTGAGATAAGCCTCGAGTGGTTTATAGCGACGTTTGTAACTCATCTTGTTGCAGTCCCGAATCCAGTAGCCCAGGTACAGGTAATCAAGATCACGGACACGTGACTCATTAATCTGGCTGAGGATCGCAAAATGACCGGGACTGCGATCCGTGTAGTCGGGGTCAAAAAAGGTATACACCGCAGATAAACCGCTATCGGTAATGTCGCATACCGCAACGGCGATCAGCACTCGATCCACGCGGTACTCGAAGAACAGGGTGTCAGTCCAGTCGCAAATCAGGAAGCGGTGGTAGTCTGACTTGCTTGGATTAGCCATGCTGCCGTCGCAGTGTCGGCTGTTGATGTAGCGTCGGTAGAGATCGAAATGCTCTTCACGAAAGCGGCCCTCGATAATGTTTAATTTTATGTCGGAATTGCGTCGGATTACGCGTTTTTCATTGCGCGAAAACTGATGCTGCTTTATCGGTACTCGCACCGAGATGCATTCCTGGCATTGCGGGCAATGTGGTCGGTAAATATAGCCCCCGGAACGGCGAAAACCGTGACGAATCAATTCGTTATAGGTTTTCATGTCCATATCTATATGGGGGTTCGCGAAGGCGCTTACCGACTTGCGGTTTGCCAGATAACTGCAGGGTTCCGGCGTTGACGCAAAGAAATTAACTTTAACCTGATCGTTCATAATCCAAGCACTTTGGTTTGACCCTAAGTTTAGAACGTAAACTGGACCTTGTAACAAATATTTGAGGTGAACAGGACCAATTTTCGGTGTTTCCGACGACCGTTCGTCGGTTTCTTTGGTCGGAAAATTTCAGAGATCGAAAAATGTCCGACTATTGAGCAGACAGGCTTGTGCAAGCGATTCGCTGGGCTGATTCCGGCACAGGGCAATTTCGTCAAGAATATGACGTAGATAGGCCGGTTCGTTAATGTGACTGGGCGGTTTTGGATCCAGATTGCGCGGCAGCAGATAGGGCGCGTCTGTTTCGAGCAGGATTCGATCCTGTGGAATGAGACTGACCAACTCGCGAAGCTCGAGGCCACGGCGCTCATCGCATATCCAGCCGGTTACGCCGATGTAGCAATCGAGATCCAGATAGTCCATCAGGGCTGCACGGGTGTCGGTGAAACAGTGGACCACGATCCGGCCAAGACTGTCACGCCTGTCTCTGAGCATGGATGAAAATTGGTCATGAGCATCGCGTTGATGGCAAAACAATGGCAGTTGCAGCTCAACGGCAAGCTCCATTTGTTGTTCGAACGCGAGCTCCTGGGCGGGGGCGGGTGAGAAGTTCCGGTTGAAATCCAGCCCGGTTTCGCCGATTGCACGAACGCAGGGCTGAGCGGCCATATCCCGCAGTTGTTGGTAGCTGTCGGTGTCCCAGTCACTGGCATGATGCGGGTGTATGCCACAGGTCGAAACCAGTGTTTGCGGGTAAGTCGTGCACAGTTCGATGGCCCGTGTGCTCTCGGCGAGTGTGGTGCCGGTGACCACCATTTGTGTGACGCCGGCATTCGCAGCACGTTGCAAAACCGCTTCGATGTCGGCGAGCAGGCTTTTATTGGTGAGGTTTACACCGATATCAATGATTTCAGTCACTGGCGTATACCGGTACCCCGTGACAGCAATGTCAGGCTGACGGTGAACAACGCGATGATGAATAAAACGATAACCAGCAATGCGGTAGGAAGGTCGATATCACTGCTGCCGCGGAAGCCGTAGCGAAAACTGTTGACCATGTAGAGGATCGGGTTGCCGAGTGATGCGGTTTGCCAGAACTCGGGCAGCAACTTGATGGAATAAAAAATACCACCAAGGTAGGTTAACGGAGTGAGCACGAAGGTTGGAATAATGGTGATGTCATCGAAACTGTTGGCGAAAATGGCATTGATCAATCCAGCCAGGGAAAACAGGCACGAGGTGAGCAGGGCGACCAGCAGTACGATCAGTGGGTTGTGCATATGAAAGTCGGTAAACAGCAGTGACACCAGAGTTACGGCTACACCGACGCAGATCCCGCGCGCCATACCGCCGGTAACAAAACCGAGCAGGATGACAATGTTGGGCACCGGTGCGACCTGCATTTCCTCTATGTGCCCCGAGTACTTTGCACCGTAAAATGACGAGACGACATTGGTATAGGAGTTGGTGATGATCGACATCATCACCAGCCCTGGCATCAGGAAATCGATGTAGTTCATGCCGTCCATCTCACCAATGCGTTGGCCGATGAGATTACCGAAAATAATAAAGTAAAGCGCCACCATCATCACTGGCGGGAAAATGGTTTGTACCCAGATTCGGGTAAAGCGCAAGACTTCCCGGCGGGCAATGGTCAGGTAGGCAATCCAGAATTGATAGAGCATCAACCCAGCCCTCTTTTCTCGGCTTTGCTGGTCATCTTGACGAACATCTCTTCCAGACGATTGACCTTATTGCGCATACGCTCGACGATAATTCCCAGAGATTCGAGTTCATGGATCAGGTCATTGATCGAAAGCCTGTCGGGTACTTCCACTTCGATGCTCTGCTGGTCCAGTTTTACCACGTTGTCAAAGCTTGGCAGGCACGGAACCTGGTCGAGCTCGTTGCGCAGGTAGAGCACAAAAGTCTCGCTGTTGAGCTGTTTCAGCAAATGTTTCATGCTGCTGTTCAAAATAATATTGCCTTCGTCGATGATCGCGATATTGCGGCACATACGCTCGGCTTCTTCAAGATAGTGAGTGGTCAGGATAATCGTCGTACCCTGCTCGTTAATCTGCTCGAGGAAATCCCACATGGTGCGCCGTAACTCGATATCAACACCCGCCGTGGGCTCGTCAAGGATCAGTAATTTTGGTTTGTGTATCAACGCGCGTGCAATCATCAAACGGCGTTTCATACCCCCCGACAGTCGTCTGGCCTGCGAGCGGCGGTGTTCCCATAGATTGAGCTGTTTGAGGTAATGTTCGGTTTCGACGCGAGCACGCCTTGCGGGTACCCCGTAAAATCCAGCCTGGTTGATGATGATTTCTTCGACGGGTTCAAAGGTGTTGAAGTTGAATTCCTGTGGCACCGAACCCAGCAGCGATTTGGCAACGATGAAATCGTTATCGATGGAGTGGCCAAAGATGTTGACGTTACCGCTGGTTTTATTAACCAGACCGGAAATGATGCCGATACAGGTTGATTTACCAGCGCCATTTGGCCCCAGCAAGGCAAAAAAATCGCCCTGTTCGACGGTTAAACTGATTCCTTTGAGTGCTTCCAGCCCGCTGCTATAAGTCTTGTACAGATCTGAAATTTCTAGCGCAAACATTCACGAGGCCGTAGTTTAAACAGCCGACAAGCTTAGGCAAACGTTTTTAAAAAGCAAGCCCTCTCATCGTGCAAAGCGACGCCGCGCTGGCACCGGCAGAGCCAGTGGTCCCGCGGTAAAGCGGGGTATGCTAGCTGTATGCATCGGACTGACCGTGTTAACCTCGATTCCATGGAACACGGTTCGATAGTTTATGTTTTATTCCTGATTTTCAGCGGTGCAGCGATTCTCGCTACGATTGCGATGACCGTGCGTCAGTCGCTCATCATTGCCTATATCGGTCTCGGCTTATTGATCGGTCCCTGGGGCATCAATCTGATCGCGGATATCGGCCTGATCCAGAATATTGCCGGCGTTGGTATCGTTTTCCTTTTGTTTCTGCTCGGTCTCAATCTGAATCCCCAGGAATTGATTCGCCTGGCGGGCCAGGCCACGATTGTCACCGGTGTCAGCTCTCTGGCGCTGTTGTTACTTGGTTATGGATACAGTCTGATGTTTGGCTATACCACGACCGAAGCCCTTATCGTTGGTGCTGCGCTGATGTTTTCCAGCACCATCATCGGCCTGAAATTGATACCAACGACCGTGTTGCATCATCAGCATACCGGTGAAGTTATTATCAGTGTGCTGCTGTTACAGGACATTATCGCGATATTCCTGCTGGTTTTGATTGAGGGTAGTGCCGACCCCGAAGCGGGATGGTGGGCGATGATTAGACCGATGTTGGCCTTTCCTTTGCTGGTGGGATGCGCCTACCTGCTGGAAAAGAACCTTCTGTCGCGCTTGATTGCGCGTTTTGATCGCATCCAGGAATACATATTTCTGCTTGCCGTGGGCTGGTGTCTGGGCCTGGCCGAGACTGCCGAATTTATGGGGCTTTCCTATGAAATCGGTGCCTTTGTTGCCGGCGTTTCACTGGCGCGCAGCCCCATCGCTTTATTCATCGCAGAGAGCCTGAAGCCGTTACGCGATTTTTTCCTGATTATTTTTTTCGTTGCCCTGGGTGCAGGATTCAATCTGGGTGTGTTACCCGACATATGGATGGCGGCGCTGGGCTTGAGCCTGATTGCCATCGTGTTAAAGCCGTTGCTGTATCAGACCCTGATGCGGCTCTCCAGGGAAACGCCTGAACGAGCCACCGAGGTTGCCATGCGGCTCGGGCAGATGAGTGAGTTTTCACTGTTGATTGCGGTGATGGCATCGCAGCTTGCGATTATCCGTGCCGAAGTTTCCTACCTGATCCAGATTGCAACGCTGGTCAGTTTTGTGTTTTCGTCATATTACGTGGTTGCGCGTTATCCGACACCGATCGCGCTGAGCGATAAACTGCGCCGGGATTAATCGGCAGAGCGCTGCTCCCGGCGCTCCTGTTTGATTACGGGTTTTGCTGGAAGTCAGATAAAGCCAGCATAACCAGCAGTTTGATGGCTTGCGGGTGTTAAGGCTTGATTCAGTTACCCCGTCCTATAGTGTCTGTCATCCTTCACGGGCAGAAGTACTGCATGAATACCCGCTGGCCATGCCTTTCGATCCGGGCAAGCCGATAAAGATGCGCATTCAATTTGCGCCTGTGATTTAATCTTTAGCAATCCGCAAAGCGAGGAAATCAATGCGAGCGATCGTTATAGAAGATGATATCGACATCCAGCAGCAAATCGTCACGCGTCTGAAAGAAGAGGGATTTGCGGTGGATAGTGCCGATAGCGGTGATGAAGGACTTTACCTGATGCAGGAGTATCCGGCTGACGTGGCTATCGTCGATCTGGGACTGCCACGTATGTCCGGACTTGAGGTCATAAACAAGATTCGTGAGCAGGGAAACAATGTTCCGATTCTGATATTGACCGCTCGCGGTCGCTGGCAGGACAAGGTTGAGGGGCTCGATGCGGGTGCGGATGACTACCTGGTGAAGCCCTTCCATCATGAAGAAATGATGGCACGTATCCGAGTCCTTATCAGGCGGGCTTCGGGCTGGTCGGATTCACGCATTCTATGCACGCCGCTCACCCTGGATACGGCAACGCAACGCACCTACGTTGATGCTCGCGAAGTGGAACTGACCGCTTATGAATACAAGGTACTTGAGTATCTGATGCTGCACGCCGGTGAGGTAATTTCCAAGACCGTACTAACCGAACACCTGTATGACGATGAATCGGACAATGACAGCAATGTTATCGAGGTGTTTATTCGACGCCTGCGCCAGAAGCTCGACCCTGATGAGGATTTAAAGCCCATCGAAACACTGCGTGGACGAGGGTACCGTTTAAACCTCAAACGCGCCGAACAGCACTGAGGCGATGAAGTCCATTAAATCCAGATTGACGCTGGTATCGATGGTGGTGCTGGTGGTCTTTATGGTACTAACCGCGATCGCGCTCGAGCGTGCGGTCGTCAAGCGTGCTCTGCAGGCGGAAAAGGATGGCCTGCAACTGCTGATCTACAGCCTGTTGGCTGCGATCGATCGTGATGCGCAAGGGCCTGGTCTGGTTGTTTCCGCTGACCGCCTGTTCGAGCCGGATCTGGTTACCCGAGATTCAGGCTTATATGCCTTGTTGTATGACCGCGACAAACTCGAAATCTGGCGCTCCCAATCGATCACCATCGGCTTCCCTGCGATCGACCTGGGTGAGATCGGCGAATGGCAATTTGAAACAACGCAACATCTGGCGACACCGTATTTCCGCCTGGGGTTTGCGTTGCAATGGCCGGATAGTAACAACAAACTGCGCCGTTACGATGTGGTCGTATGGCGTAATGCGGTCGGTTACTTTGAGCAATTGAATCGCTTCCGCCAAACGCTGTGGGCGTGGTTGATTGTGACAACCCTGCTGTTATTGTTGGTCATGTACCTGGTCACGCGCTGGAGCCTGCGACCCTTGCAGAAAATTGGCCTGGAGGTCAAGGCGATTGAAGATCATCGGCAAGCCGGGTTCGAACAACAATACCCGACGGAAATAGCACCCTTGACCGAGAACCTCAACATCCTGTTGAAACGCGAACAGTATCAGCGCCAGCGCTACCGTAACGCCATGGATGATCTGGCGCATAGTCTGAAAACACCGCTGGCGGTAATGACCGGGCTTGGTGATCAGGGGCAACTCGGACCGTCACAGATTGAAACCCTGCGCGAGCAAACCGAGCGTATGAACCAGATTGTGTCCTACCAGTTGCAAAAGGCGACCAACGTATCTGAAATGAGCATCAGTAAACCGGTTGATTTGATTGCGATAATCGAAAAGTTGGTGTCGGCGCTGGAAAAAGTCTACCGCGAAAAGGGCGTCCGGGTGGAACGCAGTTTGCCCTCGACGATGTCGCTACGAATGGATGAGGGGGATTGCCTCGAGATCGTTGGTAATCTGCTCGACAATGCCTTCAAGTATGGCAAGAGTCGAATAGCCGTGACGGCGTCCTGTGACGAGATGAGTCGATCGCTCAAACTGGTTATCGAAGACGATGGCGAGGGGCTGACGGATAGTGAAATCGAAAAAATTCTGAATCGGGGAACAAGGCTCGACGAAGCGAGTGAAGGGCAGGGTATCGGACTTGCCGTGGTCGCTGATATTGTTCACTCCTATAACGTCGAACTGGATTTCGGTCGCGGAAACCTGGGTGGCTTGCAGGCCAGCCTCAAATTTCAGACCAGCTGACTGGTTACAGGCTGAAGATGAGAGCGGTTCTGAAGGGCAGGTGGCCGTCAGGTTATAAGCGCAAGCCACAGACCGCAGCCGAGAATAAGGTTCACGGGTAAGTCAATCAGCCGATCTCTTATGCCAGACCAATTGATCCGATGTTGAAACGCTGTTTTGCCGTAGCCAAGCTCCTGATGCCAGACTGCTGCGCTCTCGACTGCCCAGCGCTTGAGAGCGGAGATGACCCGGTCAGAGATTGCCCGGGCGGGGCGGCAAACTCAGATTGCGAACTGGACTCGCGTCGCGATCTGGGAAAAATCGGCGCCTGTCGCAGGGCGTGTAGACCGACTCAGGGATTCCGCAACCGGCTCTGCCGACACGTGTTCACTAACGCATAGACTGCAGCGAAAGAAGATGACGTGACTTTTGTGGTTGACGGTTTCGTCGGTGATAAACATCTGTGAACTGCAATTGGGGCACTTCATAAAACAAATCCCTTAATTGGTTCGGCGTAGT
>Ga0255039_10000684_pt1 | contig 11053 bp, 6 predicted proteins | sample BC1_12_1_MG_FD_181713 | JGI IMG/M metagenome (GOLD analysis project Ga0255039, IMG submission 181713) | Seawater microbial communities from Strait of Georgia, British Columbia, Canada - BC1_12_1 | ecosystem: Environmental > Aquatic > Marine > Strait | place: Canada: British Columbia | collected... | reverse complement strand
GGGAATTAGCTTTAATCCCGATATGCATCGGGAAATTACTTTTAAAAACTTTAGCCACAGAATGCCCTGGAGGCAGCACTGAAAGCGCTCTGCGAGCGTACGGATGGAAAAATTGTTTTTAAATAAACCCCATTGCGTCAATTCAAAAATAAAAGGAGACAACTTTTTTCCACATACATCTTAGATTATAACGTTTATAAACAGATCGTTTTCAGTGTAGCCCGCATGGCGTTCTGTGCCTTCAGTGAAAAAAAATATATTGAGTACCCACTAAAATTGAATAGGAATGACTAACGATTTTCAACATCCCCGAAATTCGCGGATGAACCAGAATTAAAGGGGGTTGGCCGCTTTAATTCGATTTTGCTGCTTCGATTTCGTCGAAATTTCTTTGTGTTTGTATGAGTGTCGTTTTGAAAAAGTCAACGTCAAATGGCTTGTTGGTGCAGTTGTGTGCGCCTGATTTAATGGCGATATCAATTTTTTCTTGCGTGAGCTCTAGGGTTGTTAAGATGATCATAATCTTTTTGCGTTTAATTTTCTTAATATCGTTAAGTATGTTTGATTTTGCAGCAAGCTCCCAATCAAGCATGACTAAGTCAAAAGTCGTCGTTTGCATTTTGTTAATGGCTTCGTTTGGCCTTGAAGTGGTCCATACCGTTGCTGGTCGGCATGCCGTCTCGATCATCCGTTGCATTAATCCTTGCACGGTACGGGATGTGTCTAAGACCAATACAGAAAATTTCTGTTCGCTTTTTTGCATATTATCTAGTGTGTAACACGCTTTCTGAGTATGAATAATCAAGCCGTTTATGGGGCTTAATAGTTATCGAAACTTAAGGCTATTTAATATCGGTATTCTGATAAGGCGTCTTAATTTGTTTTTTTGGGGATTATGTTAATATGTACAACACCTATTGATGAGATGGAAAGCGTGTCTATAGGGTACCTTAAGATATGGTTGCAATTGAGGTTTACGCCCTTTATGCTTGCTTTTTTGATCGGAATTTGTTATTTTTTAGGTCATTATAAATTTAAGATTTTAAGCGGTTAATAGGCTTATGGCTACCCGGGCTTGACAGCGCTATTGAAAAGACCGTTATGATGTTTTAACCCGAGACTATAACCATGCAGCAACAAAAAATAAATAGACGATTTCTAGTTTTAATTTCTTTATTTGCAGCTATTTATGGGTGTGGTGCGCCTAAACATGTCGCAGATGAAAAAGGGATAGATGTTGAGACCCAATCTGTTTTTGCAGGCACCATTGGTTCGCTTGTGGATGTCGATGGTTTTCAAGGTGTACAAGTAGAAGGTTTTGGTATCGTATTTGGTCTTAGTGCTACAGGCTCACGAGAATGCCCTAAACGTGTTCGTCAATATATTGCTGAAACGTTACAAAGGCCCGATATTCAGCGCGTAAAAGATAAATATTTTGGCAAGGTCGCCAGATTTATTACACCTGATGATATCATAAAAAATCGCAATACAGCGATTGTGCGGGTACGGGGTATCGTGCCGGCAAGCGCGCCAAGGGGTATTCATTTTGATGTTCAATTAGAAGCGCTTGAAGGTACCCAAACGACGTCACTAGAAGGTGGCGAATTGGTTATTTGTGATCTTAGGCAAGTATTAAGTGGGGTTGTAGGAAAACCACAAGCAATTGCTAAGGGGCCCTTGTTTGTGAATCCATTCGTATCTCGCGGTAGTGGTGACAATGCAGATCAGATAGAAAAACGTAGGGCCATGGTTGTTGGTGGTGGGATGAGTTTTAGGAGTCGGGCAATAAAATTAGTGTTACGTGAATCATCGTCGCGCATGGCGTCACAAATTCAGCGCCGTTTAAATGCCCGTTTTGGAGAGGGCGATCGTTTGGAAGTTGCCGTTGGTTTAAACAATGAAATGATTGAGGTTAATATTCCTCAAAGTTATGGCAGACGTCCAGAAGTGTTTATCGCTTTGATGTTGGCAACATATTTAAATGATAGTACTAGTTATATCAGTGATAAGTTTGAAGCATTAAACAAGCTTGTAAGAAAGCCGCAAGCGAGCTATGAACGGATTGCTTTGGCTTGGGAGTCTATAGGCAGGCAATGTTTACCTTATCTCAAGGAAATGTATACATCGAACCTTTCAGAAGATATCGTTTATTACGCAGCGTTAACGGCATTGCGTTTGGGTGATAAACAAGGCATTAATTACCTTGCTACAATTGCGGTGAACCCTCAACATAAATGGCAAAAGCAAGCGATTTGGTCATTGGTTGATTATAGTGACGACCCTAAAGCGTTACATGCCTTGACGATTTTGTTGGATAGCGAAGATCCTATTGTTCGCATGCAGGCCTATCAAGGTGTCTATCGCGCTGAAGATGACCATATTACAGCATTAGCCCTTAAGGGGGGGGTATTAATAGATGTTGTAGCGACTGAGGGAAAACCAATGGTAGCTGTTTGGGCAGATGAAGAGGCGCGCATTGTATTATTTGGTAAATCCCTTCGGTGTAAGGATGAATTGTTTTATGAAACCGAAGATGGTAAAGTGATTATTTCGGCAGCACCCAATAAAAAAGATGTGCTCTTAACCATTGTCGCAGGAAAAAATGGTCGTTTTGTCACGAAACGGTGTAAGGGTGATTTAGCTGGTTTGATTGCTGCGTTGGCTGGCCCAATGCGAGATGTTAAAACAGAAAAAATTATTGGCCCTAGCTTAAGTTTATCGCAAATAGTAAGTGTGGTTCATGAGTGGTGTTCTAAAAACGCCGGCGTCATAGATGCGACATTTTCGACTGAAAAATATACACGAGACACACTTTGAAAAAAATTGTAATTAATAATAAGGTGCATAGAGGCACAAATTTATATTCATTAGGTAGTGATAACTGGCGATGTGATGCTGGTTATGTTTGCCTGCAACAGAAGATAACAATGATAAATTCATGGAGGATTTTCATTAAATGTATTTAAAAAGAGCAACAATGTTTGGCTTTAAGAGCTTTGCAGATAAAACGGAATTTGATTTTGGAGACGGCATTACTGTTATTGTCGGTCCCAATGGTTGTGGTAAAAGTAATGTCGTTGACGCCATAAAATGGGTGTTGGGTGAACAGAGTGCCAAGAGTTTGCGTGGTGGTAATATGTTGGATGTAATTTTTTCTGGCACCAACAAACGTAAAAGTATGGGCATGGCTGAAGTGGCATTAGAATTTGGTGGCACCCAAGGCGTTATCAGCGACGATCTAGATGAGGTAAAAGTAACCCGCCGCTTGTATAGAAGTGGTGAGAGTGAATATTTACTAAATGATAATGCTTGCAGGCTTAAAGATATTCGTGAATTATTTATGGGCACTGGTATCGGCGCAGATGCTTATTCAATTATCGAACAGGGACGCGTTGAACAATTATTGCAAACAAATAAATCAGATAGACGTGCAATTTTTGAAGAAGCTGCCGGTATTAGTAAGTATAAAGCACGGCGTAAGGAGGCGACGCGAAAATTAGATCGTACCGAACAAAATTTATTACGCTTAACAGATGTTGTCGCCGAAATTGACAAAAGTTTACGTTCGATTAAGTATCAAGCTGGAAAGGCGAGGAATTATCAAACGTATAGTGCTCGTCTAAATGATTTACGATTACATAAATATATGTTTGATTACCATCAGGTCGTTGTTAAAACAGAAAAGACATCTGAAAGGCTTATTGATACCCAAGAAGGGCTAGAGCTAGCTGCGGTAGAAGCCAATGATGTTCAGGTGCGCTTAGATGAGCTGTCTGGCATTATTGATGCAGCGCTTGGGGAAGTTCGTCAAGCTGAAAACAAACTGCTCGAAAGTACAGGGCAAATTGAAAATCAAACAGATCGAATTTCACATGGTGGTGCGCGTTGTACAGAATTGTTAGCGCAAATTGCCAAAGCGCGTGTTCAAATACAATCACTAGCAGTTCAAAAAAATGAATTGCAACAAGAAGTAAATGTTGATCAAGAAAACATTACAACAGCAGAAGCTGAGCTTGCAGTAAAACAAAGCGAACTTGAAACATTGCAAAGCGCCCGCCAGGAAGAGGCGATGCAATTAGTAGAAAATCGTGCACAGCTCGAAGATGAAAAGAGTGGCTTGTTCGATATCGTGCGGCGCACTGCGCAATTGCATAACGATATTAAAGCGTGTGATGTGCGGGTAAATAGCCTTGAGGGGCAAAAAGAACGTTTGAGTGACCGTAGTGGACAAATATCGTCAGAGGTTGAAGAGCAAGTCAGTATTCGGGTACAGCTTTCAGGAAAGCTTACTGAGCTAGAAACATTGTTAACAACATCACGCGAGCAGCTCGAATTAAAACGACAAGATTTAGCCGCATTAGATGGACAGCGTGCTCAAAATAGTGAAAATTTATCAACCGCAAAAGAATATCGTAGTGGTTTAATTTCGCGCCAACAGATTTTAGGTGACTTAGAAAATAAACTTGAAGGTATTGATCAAGGTGTTCAGCAAATATTAAAAGCACGTCGTGAAAACCGTGAATCATTTTTCTATATCAAAGGAATGGTCGCAGAGCTAATCAGTGCTGATGTCTCTTATGCATCAATTGTTGATTCGGCATTGGCTAACCATGCGCAATTTTTAGTAGCCAATTCAACCACAGCGGCTTTGGCAGATAGCGACACCTTGAGTGAATTACGTGGCCGTGTCCAGATGATTTGTCTCGATGCAATTGACAAGCCAAGCGGTGTGGAATATATCTTTTCAGGGCATCCTGAAGTAAAAGGAATGCTAGTAGATTACGTTACGTACGATGATGAATTTGAATTATTGGCAAGGCATCTATTAGGTAAAACCGTATTGGTTGAAAATATTGCAGCTGCTGTTAAGTTAAAGAAAATTGCACCAGCAGACTATCGTTTTGTTACATTATCTGGAGAAACGGTAGAATGTGACGGTACAATGCATATTGGACCGCAAACATCTCAATTAAGTTTGGTCTCACGAAAGAGTGAAATTCGACAAATAGAAGATAATTTGGTCGAAGTAGAGACTCGTATCGAAGATTTAACAAATAGTTCAGCGCAGATGGCAGGGCAGGCGGACCATCTTGACAATTCATTGCAGGCATTGCGTACGTCGATCTATGAAAATAATACAGAAGAAGTCCAAGCGAAGAGTCGTTTAGAACAGGTCGAAGAAACGTTGCAGCGTTTGCAACAAGAACAACCTTTGGTTGCTTCAGAAATTGCAGAGTATACAGAGCAAATTGAAGAAGCGTTCCGTCAGCAGACTGAAAGTCAATCAGGCTTAGGTGATTTGGAAGAAAACCAACAGTTGCATCAAACGCGCATAGAATCATTTGAAGAAATGATTTCATCATTGGAAGCTCGTGATCAGTTACTCGGTGACCAAGTGACTGAAATTAAAGTAACCGTTGGGCAAATGGTGCAAGAACGTTTGGCGTTATATGCAAAAATAAAACGTATTGAAACCCAGCAGCAACAGTTAGATATCAATGTTGATTCATTGGGTCGCGAAATTTTGCATTATGAAGAAAATCATAAGCAGGCTGAACTTAATATTTTAGCGGCTGAAAGTAAAATATCAGAACTATACCTTCTTAAAGAACAAGCGCAGAAGGTCGCAGCTGAATTTGGTGAACAAGCAGCAGCGGCACAAAGTGAAAAAGATCAATTGACGCAGCAGTCGCAAGAAATATTTGAGGCACGTGAAGCGTTACAAGAAAAACTACACTCCCTTGAAATGAAGCTAAATGAAGCACGTCTTAAGCGTGAATCATTAATGCAGCGGGCGATGGAAGAATTAGAGCTCGATTTAGTTGCAAGATATGACACAATATTGGCCGCTAAGCAAGCAGCACTTGAACCACCTGTTGAAGTGGATGCTTCGTTAGGTGAAGGTGAAGTCGAAGTAGAAACAAATCTGGAGGATGAAGAAAGTGAATCTGATTCCGAAGAGGGTGCGCAAGAAAAAGAGGCAGAAGAAGAACAACATGCCCAATATGATCTAGACAACCTTGATTTCGAAGCGGTTGCTATTGAAATTGATGAACTTAAAAAGAAGATCTCACGTTTGGGTAATGTTAATCTTGACGCAATTGGTGAACAAACTGAGTTGGAACAGCGCAGTGAGTATTTAAATGGGCAAGCGACTGATTTACAAGACTCTAAAGATGAACTTGAAGCGTTAATCGATGAATTAAATGATGTAAGTCGAGCGCAATTTAAAGAAAGTTTTGATCAAATCAAAGTGCACTTTAGTGAGCTCTTTAGAAAACTGTTTGGGGGTGGCCGAGCAGAAGTGATTTTAGAAGATGTTGAAGATTTGCTAGAATGTGATATTGAAATTGTTGCAAGACCTCCTGGAAAACAGTTACAAAGTATTTCGCTACTATCTGGTGGAGAGAAAACAATGACAGCCGTTGCGCTATTGCTGGCAATTTTCAAGAGTAATCCAAGTCCGTTTTGTATTTTAGATGAAGCCGACGCAGCGCTTGATGAAGCAAATAATGAACGTTATAACTTGGTCATCAAGGAATTCCTTGATACATCGCAATTTATAGTGATTACCCATTCACGCCGTACCATGAGTGTTGGTGATACCCTTTATGGTGTTACAATGCAAGAACGCGGAGTGAGTAAAAAAGTATCCGTCCGTTTTGCCGATGATGACGTCGTTGACGAACTTGTTGAAGATGACGCAGCCTAAATTGATTTGACAAACAGTTATAAGCTTTCCTATTTAGTAACCTTGGTTACATTTAATAGGAAAGCTTTCTTTATTTAGTTTTCGCCAAAAGAACTAATTGGGATAATGCCATTTGTGGGATAACAACTAAATGAGTGACGCAATATTAGATATTGTAAAAAAATATTGGGGGTACGAATCATTTCGACCACATCAAGAGGAAGCGATAGCGTGCATATTAGAAAAACGTGATTCTGTTGTTATTTTACCTACCGGAGGTGGGAAAAGTTTGTGTTATCAGGTGCCAGCATTATGTTGTGATGGTATGGCGATTGTAATATCTCCACTTATTTCTCTGATGAAAGATCAAGTTGATGCCTTAATCGAATGCGGTGTTAATGCTGCGCGTTTAGATTCGACCCTTGATCGGCAAACCCAATACGAAGTACATCAAAGTATTGAGCGTAATGAAGTTAAGGTTTTATATCTTTCCCCTGAGCGTTTACTTTCAGGAAATTTTCTTGAATTTATCAAAGATAAAAATGTTTCTTTTATTGCGATTGATGAGGCGCATTGTGTTTCATCGTGGGGACATGATTTTAGGCCTGAGTATCACCAATTGAGTATTTTAAAGAATATTTTTCCTGAAATTTCAGTACATGGTTTTACGGCCACAGCGACAACTGTAGTGCAAAACGACATTGCCAAGCAATTGCATTTAAATAATCCAAAAGTATTAATTGGTTCATACGACAGGCCGAATTTATCTTATAAAGTTTCTCAGCGTGAAAAGATTCTTGATCAGGTGATTGATGTTATTGACCGTCATCAAAATGAATCAGGTATTATTTATTGTATACGCCGCGCCGATGTTGATGAGCTCTCTACATCATTGCGTAAACGAGGCATTAAAGTTAGACCGTATCATGCAGGAATGTCATCAGATATAAGGCAAAAGCATCAGGATGAATTTATAACTGAAAAATGTGATATTGTAGTGGCTACTATCGCATTTGGAATGGGAATAGATAAATCAAATGTACGATATGTTATTCATACGGGTATGCCAAAAAGCTTAGAAAATTACCAGCAAGAAAGTGGTCGCGCAGGTCGTGACGGGTTGGAAGCAGAATGTTGTTTGTTTTATTCTGCAGGTGATTACGGTGTATGGAAGAGTATCATGCGCGATCTTTCAGGTACAGCCCTTGATGCGGGTGTAAAACAGCTCAACGGTATTTATGGATTTACCCGTGGGTATGCGTGTCGCCATCGCGCCATTATTGAATATTTTGATCAAGCATTTGAAAAGGATAATTGTGGCGCTTGTGATGTTTGTTTGGGCGATGTCGAGTATATGGATGCTCCGCTTGAAGTTTGTCAAAAAATTATTTCGTGCGTCGCAAGGCTTGGTGAGTATTTTGGAACCGTTTATACTGCTTTAGTTTTGGTTGGTAGTAAAGATAAAAAGGTGATCAATAATCAACATGATTCGATTACAACTTACGGATTGTTAAGTCAATTTGATCGTAGGGTAGTTGCAGACTGGATTGAACAGTTGGTAGTGCAACAATATTTGGTAAAGGTTGGAGAATTCAATATTATTAATATTACAGAATCGGGCTGGGATGTATTACGTGGAAAAATTACGCCTAAGTTGATCAAGCCTTCTCAAAAGAAGAAAGTTGCTAAAACACGCGTTGCCAAAGCTTATGGTGAAAGTTGGAAAGGTGTGCATCAAGAATTGTTTGAAGCGTTACGTGAATTACGGCGAAACCTTGCTTCAGAGAAAAAGGTGCCAGCTTATGTTGTGTTTGGTGATAATACGTTGCGGGATATGGCGCGTAAACGTCCAAACAAAAAAGACGGTTTTTTAGAAGTGTCCGGTGTTGGCGAAAAGAAAAATAAAAAGTATGGCAAAGTGTTTATGAAGTTAATAGACAGTTATTGTAGTGAAAATAAAATTGAGATGAACGTTTAGTTTGCTTTTTAACGAACATGCATTTTTTTACAAATAGTAAACACATTTGAATTATAGATTAAATTTTAGAAGTAGTAAGGTTTTAACTGATGGATTTTAACAAAGAAGAAAAAATATTAATTACATGTGGGCTAGGATTAGCGCCATATGTTTCTCAAGAGCTTGAACAACTCGGGTATGAGCCTGGAATTACTCATGATGCAGGGGTGGAAATTACAGGTTCACTGTTCGATTGTATGGTGCTTAATTTACATTTATCAACGGCGTATAATGTGCTTTATTTGATGGGGCATTTTACTTGTGAATCACCCGAAAATTTATATAAACAAATTTATGTCATGGAATGGGAAGACATTATTTCACCCGATGAAATTCTTTCAGTTGTATGTAGGGTTAATACGCCAACGATTGATAATACGATGTTTGCAAGTTTGAAAGTAAAAGATGCCATTGTCGACAAGATTATGGATCGTAAAAAGATGAGACCCGATTCTGGAAAAGATAAATCTGGGGTGGTGGTGCATCTCTATTGGAAACAAGATCAAGCGTGGTTATATATCAATACCTCTGGTAAAAAATTATCAGATCGTGGTTATCGAACGATGCCCCATAGAGCACCTTTGCGTGAATCGTTGGCGAGAGCGATTCTCATGGCAATGGATTACACAGGTGAACAACCCTTTGTTGGCCCGATGTGTGGTTCGGGAACATTGGCTATTGAAGCAGCGCTTATGGCGCAAAAGCGGGCGCCTGGTTTATTACGTACTAACTTCGGTTTTATGCATTTGCTTGGCTTTAACGATGAAGATTGGCAGGCGATTAGACGGCAAGGGCAAAAGCAGAGTAAAAGGCGGGGGGGTAAAGCTGCTTTTACGGCTGCACCAATCATCGCGACAGATAACGACCCTGCAGCCCTTGAAGCGGCACAACATAATGCGAAAACGGCGGGTGTTGATCACTTAATTGAATTTAAGTTGTGTGATTTTGCAGAGAGTGATATACCTGAAGGTGAAGGTGTCGTGGTTATGAATCCTGAGTATGGTGAACGTATCGGTAAACGAACTGAATTGTCAGCACTATATGCTCGCATAGGCGATTTTTTAAAAACTGATTGTAAGGGGTACAATGGTTATGTCTTCACAGGCAATATGGATCTCGCTAAACAAGTACGTCTAAAACCAAGCAGGCGTTTCGAATTCTTTAACGCAGATATTGACTGCCGTTTATTAAAATACGAAATCTACGCTGGCACAAAACGAAAAGATTAAGTGAAGGTTTGAAGCTGTTTTAGAGAACAGGGAACGCATTATATTATCTTAATAAAAAAAAGGCCAGCTTGCATATTACAAGGCTGGCCTTTTGGGTTTTAATATATACGGTCTGTTTATTTTTCTTTTACGCGATCTAAGTATTCACCAGTTCTGGTGTCGATGCGTATTTTTTCACCACATGCAATAAATGGAGGTATGGTGATTTCTAGACCTGTTTCGAGTGTTGCTTTTTTGTATTGGTTGGTCGCTGTTGCACCCTTGAGAGCCGGTGGTGTCTCAGTAATAATTAATTCAACCGTGTTTGGTACATCTACCATAAGTGGTTTTTCATCAAAATACTGAATTTCTACTTCTGTGTTTGGTAAGCAATATTTTAGGCAATCTTTAAAAAGTTCGTCACCAAGTTCGATTTGGTCATATGTTTCTAAATGCATAAAGATATGATCGGAACCTTGTGAATAAAGGTATTCATATTTTACGCGATCAACATAAACGTCTTCTAAACTTTCTTCGGAACGAATTCGTTTTTGGACAGTAAGACCAGTTTTGACATCTTTAAATTTAGTCTGAAGTACAGCGCCGCCTTTGCCAAGCTTGACGTGTTGATATTCTACTACGGTGAGTAATTTGTTGTCTATTTTTAAGACCATACCTTTTTTCATGTCTGTAGCTTTGATCGTCATTGTGAATCCTTGCGAGAAATAAATTAATTTGTTATGTTACATATTAAAACAAGCGCTTTATGTTACCTATAGTAGTGATTAATGTCAACTGAAGAACCCTCTATAGCACCTCTAGAGGGCAGTTTTTGGCATTATAGATTGGTTTTATATTGATTATATGAGGTTTAATGGTATGAAAATTCGGCAAGCTGCAGTTGCAGGGCGATTTTATGAAGATACAGCGCAAGCATGTGAAAGTGCTATAGCTCAAATGCTTAAGGATCGGCCTGCCCCGGGAAACGTTTTAGGGCATATTTTGGGTGCAATGGTGCCACATGCAGGTTGGGCGTTTAGTGGTGATATCGCTATGGAAGCAATTGCGACGGCGAAACAATCAATGGAGGAGATTGATACATATCTTATTTTTGGTGCAATTCATGTTTGTCGGTCC
>Ga0255039_10000681_pt1 | contig 11098 bp, 14 predicted proteins | sample BC1_12_1_MG_FD_181713 | JGI IMG/M metagenome (GOLD analysis project Ga0255039, IMG submission 181713) | Seawater microbial communities from Strait of Georgia, British Columbia, Canada - BC1_12_1 | ecosystem: Environmental > Aquatic > Marine > Strait | place: Canada: British Columbia | collected... | reverse complement strand
TGCGACCACCTCACAATCAAACGAGACAAGCGGGGATCACTCCGCATAACAAGGAGAACCAACAATGACTAATAACCTCGACATCTGGGACAAGCTGGCCTCTTCAGACCCCAAATATCTGAAGAAGGTCAGCTTCGGCAGCCGATCATTCACCGCCATCGATCCGCAATACCAAGTCAAGAAGATGACTGAGCAGTTCGGGCCTGTCGGTGAAGGCTGGGGTTGGCACAACACAACTGAGATTGTGCCTGTAAGCAACGGAGACAGCGCTGTACTAGCGCATGTTACTGTCTGGCATACATCGCCAGCAAATTCATTTGGCCCCTTCACAGGGTGCCGTAAGTTCTTTGATGCAGCCAAGGGTCGTATGGCTGAGGATGCACCGAAGATGGCTATCACTGATGGCCTAACCAAAGCACTGTCGCACATTGGCTGTGATGCTGACATCTTCTTAGGTAAGATGGATGGCAACAAGTACGATCAAGACAGTGGTAACAAGAGCAGTGGCTGGTAGCCACATAATACAGGAGCCAGAAGCATGGCAGAATATGACGACACAAACAGAGGCGCAGCCTTTACACCATTCCCAACACAGCAGATGATCTTGCAAGGCAAGGTCAACGTAGAGGGCGTGGATTCAAAAGTAGTTCTTGTCAAAGACCAGACCAAAGACGGTCGTGGTATTGTCGAGGTCTATCAAAAGATGGCCGTAATGTTTGACAATGACAAGAAGGGCAATGATGCAGCACCCGATTACTCTGGCCCCGTTGGTGAAGACAAACGGATTGCTGGGTGGAGACGCATGAAAGATGGTAAACCTTATATGTCTTTTCAGATAAGCGACAAACAACAAGGTCAACAATCTGCATCTTCGTCCTTGCCAGAAGATAGCATTCCGTTCTAAGCTAGGCTTAGTTCTCCAGAGGGACGTCCTGCCCTCCTCACAACTGCCCCGCTTAGTCAGATCACTCTGCATAGCGGGGCTTTTTTTTACCCAAAGGAAACAGCATGGAAACATGGGAAGAAATGACACAACGTCACAAGCGAGAAAAACTACAGCTAGTAAAAGCATTGGCGCAATCTCGCTGTACTCAAACAGAAGCAGCAAAAATACTTGACGTAAAGCTATCTGGCCTCAATAATTTTATTCATCGCAACAACATATTCTGGCCTGTCGTAGAGCAAGGGAGAAGGCAATGAAAATACACCGCGCACATGAAGTAGAGTTAGACTTCCTCAAGCGCAGAGTTGATGTACTGATCGATGAAGAAAACAGAACTGATCCGCATCCAAATGTAAAACAAGATCTATGGGCAGCACGTTCTGAACTAAATCAATTCGTAAACAAACTAAGAAAAGAAGGCTATCACATATGAATGAGAAACTATTAGCCGCAATGCTTGAAGACGCAAAGCAAGTTAATAAAAGAGCTAGAGAAAGAGATGGGCAAAGCCGATTCTTAAAGCAAAACTTACCTGTTGATTACAACATGGGCGGCAGAGACGGTAGACCAGAAACAAAAGAAATAATCAGACTAGCCTTAGAGGGCAAGAGTAAAGACTCTATATGCAGACGCATGTCTTTCTTAGGATACAGTCGTGATAAAACTTTAAAGACTTTATCTCGTCACTCAGATAAGTTTGCCCACCTAAAGCATTAACTCAAAGTGAGGGCCATCAATGAATGGTCTTCGACCTTGTTCTCTACGCCTATCAACGTAAGCATTCATAGCCTCTTCCATTGTACCTTCCCACTTACGAATGTCAGGTATATGCCAAGCTGCTCCCCAGCGCACAGCCACACCAGCGGCTTCGGCACCTTCCTTCATAGCGTCAGCCAAATCGTCATACAGATTAAGCTCCCAAGAACCACGGCCCTCAATGTAAGCCATCAGATCAACAGCCAATCCATCTAAGTGCTTTGACTTCATGGTCTGACTAGCGCCCTTAGCTACTAATGCTTTCTGCATTTCCAATGTACGCAAGCCTTGAATGACTCCGAAGTCTGTCTTGGTTGCAGTTATTGCAAACTTAACCACAGAAATCATACGTTCATCTATGCCCTGCATTCTATCAAGACTGCGTTGTGATAGTTTAAAACTCATTTCTTTAATCCTTTCATGGTGCGGATTCCAAAGCTTGCAGCTATTGAAGCATACATTCCCCACTGCACCCAGAGCGGTGTGGTTTCTAAGTTAGCAAACCCAATCGCCATTACTTCCTGCATAGAAGGAATAAAATTCATGCAAAGAATGGCTACAAAAACTATAGTCCATAGTTCATCCTTCCAAGAATCCTTTGAAGCTTCGATAGCTGACTGCTCCCAGTCCATCTCACCAGTAGCTTGCTTGAGCTTGATCTCTGCATTGGCTTTCTGGACGGCAGCCTTACCGTCTAAGTAACTGGTGGCTAACCCACCAACTGCACCTATAATCTGACCAATCATTTCTCATGCCCTACCCATACTGCGAAAGCACCTGTGAGAGCGCCTGTAACGGTGGCTGTGAGAGCGGTAGCCTGTGTGCTTACCACATCCTGCGGCAAAGACATGAACCACTCTATGACGCGAATATACATGATAGTCATAACGAGCATCATAACGCGTGGCATTATCTTCCATGCCAATATCTTTTCCATAGCTATAGTCATCTGATCCCTTTCAAAAATTCAGTAAAGAAATACAAAGCAACAACACCACCAACAGCTAATAAAGAAGCTATACCCCAAGTAATATATTTAATTGTAGCTGTTATTTGCTTTTGTCTTTCTTCAGCTTCTTTCTTTCGCTGAACGCGCATCTTAGCCTCAAAAGCTAAGAATGAATCCCAAGTGCCGGGCTTACCATACAAGCGGCAAATGGATTCTAACTCTTTTCTTTGCTCTTGTATCTGTTGCAAAGCAATGAACTCATCAAAGTCATCAGCAGACTTGCCCATAACTTTGGAAAACAAACCGTCCTTCTTACGGTTGCCTCTAGCCTTTAACTCTTCTTCTGAGCTTACTAAATTTTTAAGAGGTGCCAGAAAATCCGACACCTCCTTGCCATTAGAAACAAACTTCTTAATCGTGCTGTAAGCAGCGTTAGCTGCTGCTAATTCAGCAAGCATAATTTAGCTCATCATATTAACGCGAAGAAGCAATGCTATGATGAATGCAGACGCACCAATAACAATAGCTTCCAAGCGCTTAACGCGGTTAAACAAATCTTTGAATTGAATATCCATCTCGGTTTTTATAGCCACGATTTCTTTTTCCAATCCATCGATGCGAGTGTGTGCTGATTGTACTGTGCGTTTATCCATTACTCTATTGCTTCTTTTAGCTTATCAAGAAAAGCCTCTCGACCTACTTGAAGTTGTATTAGATTGAACTGAGTGTTAGTAATCTTTTGATCTAAAGAACCTATATGATTTATACAGGCTTTTGCTTCATCAGATAGTTGGTCTTCAGTGTATTCTACTTCGTCAATCGTAATGACCTTTTTGTCTTCAGTCACATTGATCTCCTTTTAAGTTATGCTGCCCACGGTGTACCCGAAGCAGACGTTGGATTAACTATCGCATCAATCTTAGAGGCAATAGCAGCTTCAGTATCCTCTTGAGATACATGACCCCAGACCCAGCCTTGCGCTTGAGACTCAGTTATATCGTCATACGGTGTGAAGTCAGCAGCAGAGGCATCGTAGGTAAGCCCACAAGTGCCATATGAGCTTGCTGAGTTGCCATCTTCATCAACGCCTGTGCAGCGCCAGTGAGCAATGTATACGCCACCGTCAGCGATTTCGTGTTCCAATGTTGGAATAGTCCATGTGTAAGTAATAGCCATTGTTATATCTCCTTTAGGCGTTTTCTAAGGCAGTGATCCGTGCCTCTAGTTCTTTGATTGTAGCAACCAAGAGCGGCACTAGCTTGCTTTGGTCAATGCCTTGGTAATCAGGAACGCTGCGTGTACCCATGACGGCTTCAGTAACGACATTACCATCATCATCAAGAACTTCTGGTGTAACTTCATATTCTTCGTCACGCATTGCATCCTTTGTGCCTGTGACAGCCTCTGGAACAACAGCCTGCGCCTCATGCGCAAGAAAACCATCGACCCTAGTGCCGTCAACAATCCACTCAAAGTTGACAGGGTTAAGCTGTTTAAGGCGATCTGTTGCACCTGTCATTGATTGTGCGTCAGTCTTTAGGCGATAGTCCGATGAGGTGTTGTAAGCAGTTGAGGAAACAGTTGACGTTATTGTGCCTACTGCTGCATCGGCTCCATTCCTAAAATCAATCTGGGTTGCTGTTTGCCCACCTGTTGCATATGCATTCCTTAATTGCAGCGTGGGATAGTTTACACCGCTTGTAGTCATATAGTTTTGCTGTGGGTAGGTGGTACTTTCTGAATACAATTTTCTATTAGTTGGAGCAGTGCCGCCAAGGTTAATGGTGCCAGACAGGTAGAGGTCTTTAAAACGATTTGTGCTATTTCCTAATGCAATAGCTGCATCACGATTAGTATTTCCTGTAGCATTCCAAGGCGTGATTTCATCCGCATCACCGACTATCCGCAATGCAACAGTACCATCACCTATGTACAGCCTACCGCCAGTAGTCCCAATACTCCCCACAGTGGAGCCGTCTTTGTAGAATGTGGCAATATCGCCATCTAAAGTTTTGCGGTTGAAAGAGGCTGCATGGTAACTATTAGCGCAGGCTCTTAAAGTGCCACCCGCAGATAGGCTGCTACCAATAGCATTGTAATTTAAAGATGTTTGGCCCACCAGCAAGTTACCGCTGCTGTCGAGTGTCATCGACTGGGTGCCACCATTATGCCATTTGTAAGTCTGGTTGTTGCTTGCATCTATAGAAATTTGATGGCCGTTTGATACACCTGAAATTCCACCAATTAGTGTATCGCTAACAACACCTGATGCTAATACCTGTCTAATATTACCATCGCTTTTTAGTGAGACAGAACTAGATGCATCAACAGAAGTATTGCCAACTATTAAGTTACGGCTGCTGTCGATGCGCATGGCTGGTGCTGCTGCAACTGTAAACGCCATAAAGTCAGAAGAGTGATTATAAGTTAAACCACCTCTGTCATTGTCATCATCGCCAAATAACATACCTGATTCATTGGTGGCAGGTGTTAAAAATTGAAGGTAAGTATTTGTGCTGTTTTCAAGAACAAGACTAGATTGTGAGTTAGGTGTAGCACCTCCAGACTCTCCTTTAAAAACGTGCAGGTTAGCATCTGGCGAAGTCGTGCCAACCCCCAAGCTCTCAGCACTCGCATCCCAGAAGAACTTTGGCGTGGTGCCTGTGTCCTCGTAGAAGCTGATGTCGCCGTTGGAACTTATAAGAAGCCGCTCATTTTTATCTGATGCTGTGCCTGTATAAAAACGCAGCTTCATACCTCCAGAAGTACCATCGCCAGAGCCAAGGATAGTCGCACCAACTCCAGCATCATCAGTATCGGTAGTTTCAAAATTAATAGCACCAACATCAGCATTATTTGTTAAAGTAGTGTCATCCCTTTTAAGAGTTATAAGCCCTCCTGTTGTTGTTTCAACTTTTATAGTCCCAGTGACGTCTACACCTGTGGAGTTAACGAGCAGACGCTCTGTGCCACCCGCAGCAAGAGCAACTTGGTTGGCAGCAGGGAAATACATCCCACCATCTGTGTCACCTGAGTTCGTGTAAGCAGGTGCAGCCGCAGAGCCGTCAGGTGCTTTAATTACAGCAGAGGTTGTCATGCCATCCGTTGTAATTTCGCCTGTGATGTCTACACCTGTGCTGGTGGTGGCGAGTTTGGATACCCCGTTATAATACAGTGTTACTGCACCATTCGGCACAGCTTGCATCATATATTCAGTATTTCCAGCATCAGTTAATCTGAAGTTTTCAGCCCTAACAATCAAATCACCTGTGCCGCTATCGTGAATATAACTATGCAATCCATCATGGTAAATCTGTAGGTCATTCCCTGCACCAAAGATGGCTTTCTCGTTATCAGCAAATAAAGTATCCCCACCAGAGGTTTCTGTCTTTAGCTCATAACCACCTTGAGTAGCCCCATCGTGAACACGCACTCTGTTATTAGTGGTATCAAACGTAAGCTCACCAGAAGCGCCAGTAAAGGCGTCATTCTCAGCAGAACTTCCACGACGAATTTGTAATTGTGTTGGCATTAGTCTCTCCTTTACGCAGCTACGCTGCCCATATCATAAGATCCAGTATCAAGCGCCAGATCAATTCGTGTTAGAGGAATTCTCTCAATAGCAAATACAGAAGTTGCACCATCAAGATCACCTAAATCAGCATTGGCATTAAGCACTGTACTTGCCTCAGTATTCGCTGTGCTAAGAATAGTTACAGTTGCATAAGTTTCAGCTTCATCCCTAAATACTTCTGCACCATCCTTAAACCCAGAAGAATCCACAGCACTAGCCGCAGCATCAGTTGCAGATGAAGCAGCCGCAGTCGCAGATGCAGCAGCATTCGTTGCAGAAGTTGCTGCATTGCTTGCTTCTGTAGGCGCATTTTGAATTGAAGTAATATTGTTTGCAGCAGTATTAACATCTGCAATGTTTGTTGATACGGTGCTTACCGCAGAGATATTTGTAGCGACTGTATTTACATTCGCAATGCTTGCAGAAACAACACTTACCTGTGAGATCGATTCCGCAATTGTGTTTAAGTTTGCAGAATCAACAGCAGCTACAGTATTAATGTTATTAATAGAGCCAGCAATTGTATTTACATTAGCAATAGCATTACCAACAGTGTTTACGCTTGCAATGCTTCCAGCAACCAAATCAATTTCTGGAGCTACTTCCTGAAGATCAGCAGCTACAATTTCAATTTCAGAAACAGCTTCATTTAAATCATTAGCGACAACAACAATATCAGCTACATTATTAGCGACTGTATTAACCGCATTAATATTTGTAGCCACTGTATTAATGTTTGTTTCATTATCATCAACAGATGTAATTTTTGCGATGTTAGACGCAGCACTATTAATTGCGCTTATGTTGGAAGCTAAGGAATTAACATTACTAATTGCTGTGGCAACCGTGCCAATATCAGCAGAATCCCCAGCCACACTTGTTACATTCCCAGATATGCTAGATACAGTTGCAATATCAGCAGAAATATTAGCAAGTGTAGAAATATAACCAGTATCACCAGCAACCGTAGTAACATTAGCACTAATGCCAGCAACCGTTGTGACATTCGTTACAATATTAGCAACATCATTAATGTCATCTATATTGGTGGCGGCTAGATTAATGTTTGTTGCGTTGCTGTTGGCCGTATTAATTGCACTTGAAATGCCAGCAACAGTAGTAATATTGGATGAAATCCCAGCAACAGTATTAATATTAGAAATGTTACCAGCAGCAGTGTTTACATTGCTAATAGCAGCGCCAACAATATCCACATTGCTTATAGATCCACCAACCAACTCAACTTGATCAAGGCTGTCAGCCACATCATTAAGGTCAGATATAGAGCCACCAACTAAATTTATATTAGCTATGTTTGTGTTGACTGAATTTATTGTTGAGATGCTACTAGCTACAGAATTAACTGAAGATATGTTGGACCCAACGCTATTTACATTAGATACTGCGCCAGCAACTGTTGTAATATTAGTCTTAATAGCATCAAGAGCGGTAATCTCAGATGCAATAGAAGCAATGCTTGTTAGCTCATTGCCACTTGGACCAACCTCTAATGCACCAGTAGTGCTATTAAACTGAACAGTCTTACCTAAGCGACTAGCTTTAGCAGGAAGATCTAACGATACGCCTACTTCATAGTCATTCAAAGATATAGAGCGCGATACTCGATCATCCAAATCGGCAACCTGAGTAACAAGACGATCTAACTGATCATTTAAAGAAGATGCGCTGTAAGCAGATGTCAGATCAGTTGTGCGTTCGAGCGGTACATCTCTAACTATAGCAATCTCTGCGCCAGCAGTTTGTCCACTATCCGTTGTAATAGATCCAGTTGCTCCGCTGCCGCCTGTAACCGTGTAAGCAGATGCAGACAGAACAGAGCCATCTACATATACGGTCAGATCAGTGCTAGCAAAGAATTCAAAGGGAACTGTAAATACAGTTTGCCCTGATGTTGCTGTGTAATTTATGCGCGGATTATTGTCTGCTACATTTATTGCCATGTGTCACCTCTTCTAACTCTTGTGTCATAAAGGAGCTAAGAAGAACAATGCACAAAAAGACTAAGACAAATTAGTACCGACCAAACCCAAGAGGAGCATCAAGCTCGCCCTCAATCATATTGGTAAATTCATTCATCTTACCTTTCCAAAACCACATTCTGGCAAAAGGTAAATTACGAATAACTTCTTTAGTGCCCTCACCAATATTGCCCGTAACTAGATCATAAGACCCACGAGCAAGATCAGTAGCAATGCTAGGGCCAGCGCCTAGTAAACCGTTTGCAGCATCCAGCGCATCAGGCTTCTGAGGGAAGCGAGGCTGAAGAACGCCACCAGTTAGATTAGGCCCACCCAATGCTAAGCTAGTAGACATGGCTGTGTAAAACATATCGGAATACAAAGCAGTGACACCTGAGTAATCAAAGGATCTAGCAAGCTGATCTTGGAAACTCATTTCTACGAAGTCGGGCGTTTTGTATTGCAGTACCATATAGCCCAAGCCCATAGACAGCGCTGTACCAATCCACTGATTTTTTAGCTGCCCATGTCCATATGCCGCTGTAATCTTGTTTACCGCAGCTAAGCTATAGCTATAAAATTGAAACGGTAATCCAAGCAATCCGCTTTCAATGCGAGCATATCCTTTGAACTCTCTGTCTTCTTTCATGCCGAACTTCTCAGCAACACGCATAGGAATGTAGGCAATACCGTCAGTAATTATTGGTTTATCTGCTGGTGTGCCCATTAGGATTGTATTCATAATCCCAGAGCCAAGAGCATTGCGGAATGTACGCACAGTCTCAGGATCTACCCTTGCTTGCTTTTCTATCTCAGCAACAGCTAGATCATTGATTGCATTTTCATACGCAACTTTGTCTTCGTTCTTTCTCATATCAAAGCCCATTTCTTTGGGCCTGTTGATTGAGTGCATAATCTCATGCATCTTAATGAAAGTTACATAATCTTCTGGCGTATTGATGATACCTTTTTTAATAGGTTTAACGCCCTCAACTCGTGGGTTTTCCCAACCGCGCTGTTCGTACATTACATCTTTGATGTGATCTTCATCTATGTAAATGCGCTTCTCAGAGTCACGGTAGAATGCTGGCTTGTAGCGACCGCCCTTAGTAAACTCATCTGTCGGGCCAGATATAACTTCAGCTTTAGTGGCAGGGAACTCAATCGTATTAGTCCATGCTTCTGTGTTTGCCATATACAAACCAGACTCAGACTTTTGCCAAGGTGCATTTGCAATCTTCTTAGCATCTTCTAAATCAATGTTATAACGCAGCAGATACTCTTGCTCTTGCTTTGTTGCTTTGCCCTGCGTCCAACGCACAGAGTAATCAATCAAGCTATGAGAGCGCATCATAGCGTCAAAGTCTTTGAAGATACGAGTAATCGGGCCAAGACCGTTGAGCAGATAAAAAGGCTCTTTAGCTTTATCCAGTATGTCAGATCTAAATGGATTATTGTTTACATCATCAACAAGACGCAGATGCGCCGAGTTCATAATATTATCTAAAGCTTCACCAGCTAGTCTGCCTTCTTTACCGCCAAGCCTTAACTGATTGTTCTTCATTATCGAGAATAAGCCACGGAACGTAGGCCCAAGCCCATGCTCCATCATAATCTTAGCTGGCTCTGTTATTGTCGATATACCAGCAGAACCTAGATAGTTTAGCTGCGCAAGACTGCGAAGAACTCTAGCTGTTGATTGATCCCAGCGATCAGGCTCACGCTGCAAACCACCTGTAACTCTTCTATACAAGTGACGCATATCACGCAAAGCGCGGTTAGCTTGCTCTGGTGTATTGCCAGCATCCAGCATTTCGTTGAACGTATCATCTAATACATCGTCAATAGATGCCCCATTAAACTGTCGAGAAAACTCATAGCGAGTTCCAGTACGCTGAACGTATGCCTTCATCACAGCAATCGGATTAGTTTGAATAAAGTCTAAGACCAATGCGTTTGGAATATCTACCAAGCGGTGCTTAAAATGCTTTGATTTCCCAGCGCCATAGTAACCAGCCTCAGGATCTAAGATGTCCTTGATGCCAATGATGTTATCTATTGTATCATCAACACGCGTTTTAATAGCAGCTGAATCTGTAGATAGCTGCACCTTGCTAAACTTACCGTCTTTCTCAACAACTATTGACGGATTGTTTCTATACCAGTCTGTTAGGATGCGCTCAAACTCTACGCGGTTTGCCTTGATTGCATCCTGATCCCAGTATCTAGGACGAAAGATTTTTTCGTTAGCTGGCATAACCTCATCAGTTATATCATCTAAGATAGCACGGGCTTCATCAACTTCATCGCTGTAGCGCCGCACCTGAGCCTCTAGCTTCATACGGTAGTCTATGTTGCGAGCAGTCTCTAAGCGCTTCTGTACGCCCTCTATGCGTCTCTCACGACCTGTTATGAACTTCTCGTAGTGTGCCTTAGATCCAATCAAGCCCTGCTCGCTAAGACGAGTCTCCCAAGTCTTGTAAAAAGTATTGAGCTTGTTCATAGCCTGAGCTTCAAAGTCATCCGCAGCTTCAACGCCACGCATTGCTTTTGAGTCTACGCCCTCAAGCCATGTCTCAAAGTCTTTGCGCTTGAATGTATAGTCCAAAGGATTGACCACACCCTTGCCAGTGCTCTCACCCCAGATCAGCATCATATCATCGTATGTCTTTACCCATTCGCCTTCGAGCAGCTTAGAGTTCTGGAAGACTGAGTTACCTACCTTCTGACCTTGTTTGTTTGCTGCAAGCAGTATGCCAGAGTCGTTAGCTATTTTGAGTGTACGCAACTTAACTGAGTTCGGGATGCTGTCATCAGTAAGAATACGTTTCATAGGAGTAGTTACTCCTTTGTATAGCCATGAGTCAGTAAACAAGCTCGGCGCTATCTCAGCAACA
>Ga0255039_10000680_pt1 | contig 11099 bp, 21 predicted proteins | sample BC1_12_1_MG_FD_181713 | JGI IMG/M metagenome (GOLD analysis project Ga0255039, IMG submission 181713) | Seawater microbial communities from Strait of Georgia, British Columbia, Canada - BC1_12_1 | ecosystem: Environmental > Aquatic > Marine > Strait | place: Canada: British Columbia | collected... | reverse complement strand
CGGGCTTTTTGGGTAGAAGCATACTGCTTACAATCAACCAACCAACCAAATCAAATACTATGAAAGCATTAAAAGCCTATCGAGCATTAAAAGACTGCCTAGTCAAAAACCTCCAGATCAGTGAATCAGAAGCAAGACAGCGAATCATAACGCAAATCCATTACACTGAGTTTGATAAAAGACAAAAGCGTCGCAAACCATAGCACCAACCAGCCTCTCAGCCTAACACGTTGAGAGGCTTTCTAGGTAGAAGCATACTGCTTCTTTCTAAATCAAACCAATACAAACTATGCCAAACATTGACAGCATCATCGACTACGAAAACGGCGAGCTAGACTTCGTCGAAATCATCGAGCTATTCTCAAATCTCGTGAAGACAGGCACGATCAATCACCTTCAAGGTAGCTACGGGCGCACAGCTTGCCACCTTGTAGAGGAAGGACTGCTTGAGCCAGACGGGACTATCGACTGGGACAGCGTCGATCACGCCGAAGCCTACGGAATGTAGGAAGCACAGCCTGCTAGCTATTCGCTAGTGGGCTTTTCGGGTAGAGGCATACTGCCTCTGACTAACACAAACCAATACAAACTATGACCAACAATAACCCAGATGTAATAAACATCGAATGGACATCACAAGACATCATCGACCACGCCAACGATGGCATGGACATTGACCTATCAATCGAAGACGCACGCAAAACCTTGCGCCTTTTATACCGCAAGCACGACTCTGAGGTCGGGATCAACTGGCACTCAATAACTTGCGCCATCGAAAAAATAACAAACATCAACCAATAAAACTATGAAGACATTTAGAATCATTCTAATTACAGCACTGACTGCGCTGTCGAACCTCTCGGCTAATCAGTCCGAGATCGTAGCGGCTACCCTCATCTTAGAAGCAGGCGGAGAATACGCCTACGGCTCGATGCAGGCGGTGCACGAGGTCATACTCAACCGAGCTGTCAAACGCAGGCTCACGCCCAAGCAGGTGTGCCTACAGCGCAAGCAGTTCAGCTGTTGGAACAGCGGCAAGATCGACCAGCTACTATCCAAGGCCAAGCGGCACCCTCGATACAGCGAGGCACTAGCAATCGTGCACTCAGCGCCTACCAATTACACGGACGGGGCTGATCACTATCACGCTGACTACTGCAACCCATACTGGGCTAGCTCATTGCAAAAGACTTGCAAGATCGGTCGGCATATCTTCTATAAATAACCAACACATAACCAACACAAACTATGGAACCTAAAAAACGAATGACCGCTTGGACACTACTGCCCAAGCCTAAGCCCGCATGGGAACAATTCAAACGCCTCCTAGTGGAGGCCGACGATGACCCCGCTAAAGCTCACGACATCTTTGTCCAGAGGCTACGCATCAAGGCACTGCGAACCTGTGATTTTGAGGCACCACCACGCATGGTGAATGAGTTCAGAATTTTTACAGAATGCGCACCCGCCGAGATGCTGACCGACTGGGCAGAATGGACGAGAACATAACCAACATAACCTATGACAAAAATAACCTGCCCGAATTGTGGCACAACATACACACCTGCGGTAAAGGAATCCGATGACTTCCCTTTGCTATGCGAAGACTTCGGGGGCAAATGCCTAGAGCCTCTTCCGTGGGAACTACGAAACCTACTAATAGAATTCCTAAGCATAAACTATGAAGACTGAATCAAACCTACAGGTCGGAAAGGCATACATCGTGGACAACAAACCGATGGTGCTGACCGACATAACATACGGGAGGCACAGCTTTACCGACGGTCGCTATGGCTTCGGTCGGGGGCTGGGTAGCCGCCCTTCGGACTCCAAGATACTCGACCGTCTTCAGATTGCTGAAGGCGTTGACCCTCAAGATATACTCGACAAACTCAAGCGCACCGCTCAATATATGGTGCACTGCAACCCATAACATATATCCATTTATGAAAACAAACACAGAAATACAATCGGACTTCAGCCAGCAATGGCTGGAGCCTCTCGACAATGCACTGCAGGAAATCCTCAAGTGCGACGCACGCCAAGCTAACATACGGGAGCAGGGCTACACTCACTTGGCACTAGCCGAGCTAAACCAGATCCGTGTAGGCATTCAATGCCTCAAGGGGATCCTCGATGACCCTATGGAGAAATCACTATGAGCAAAGCATATCACAGCGGATCAGGCATCTTCCCAGATGACGCAAGCGAACGAAAGACTTACCCTGTATGCACAGGGTGCCTAGAGTATTTCCCGCACGCCCTCGCCGAGGTCGCACATCAGTCATACAAGGGGAACCAACAGCACCACCCAGACAAGCCCCTGCACTGGGACAAGTCCAAGTCAACCGACGAGTCCGATGCCCTGATACGGCACCAGCTGGAGGGAGACTACGCCGCTGTAGCTTGGAGGGCACTAGCCCAACTAGAGCGCAGTATCCTTAAGGAGAAAGGTCATTGATCATCCTTGACATCTTCGCCCTATTCCTTAAGGATTCTTCTTACTAAGGAGATGCCCCCGTAGGGGGCACTTCCTTAAGGAGTTATTCCTTAATTATAACAAACCTAGTATCAATGTCAAGCACAAATTATGAAATACGAAACAGGCACTACACTAACGGTCGGTCATGGGAAGTTTACTCTCACGGACTGCGAGGTCATCGGCGTCAGAGAATCCGACGGAGAGGAGACGTGGTTATACACGTGGTCTACCGACGATGATCGTCGAGTTTTAATGACAGGACTGGAGCTGTCGGCGGCCATCGCAGACGGAGCCAGCCTCGCCGAGGCTTAAGCATCAAAACTATTCAATCCAAACTAACAGAACTATGAAACCACTAAGCGACACACTAAAAAAACTAGGGATTGTATTTACCTTTCCTATCGAGATTACAAATGCCAACGGAAAAAAAACCTACTCTGAGTATAGCACGGGCTATTGGGTAAAGTATGAATATGATTCCAACGGTGAAACCTACTTCGAGGATAGCGATGGCCATCAGGGAAAGTATGAATACGATTCCAATGGTCACAGAACATACTACGAGGATAGCACGGGCGAAAAAGAAGGAACACCTCGCAGCCAGTCGTGTGCTGGTAAGGTGATCGAAGTAGATGGAAAGAAATATAAACTCACAGAACTATGAATACACTAGACCATATCATACAAAAACAAGTTGACTACATAATGGACAGCTTTGACTTTAGATCCGCCGCCGAGGCCTTGCGTTGCGTTGAGCACTGCTGGATCAATCAACTAGAGGATGAAGATCGAGAGTTTGAACTGCGCCAACACGCTAGAGAGCGTATGGCGGACGCTGTTAAAAGAGCTAAGAAGGATACGGGTGAGGTGGGGTTTTGTAGCACTGGTTGCATGGAGGCCAAGTGCATAATTAACACCCAAGAGAAATGGGCGAGGGTCAATCTGACGTGCTATGTAGAACAATCACTGAACGATGGAGAAGATTACGTATGAAAGCACGATTAGAATTTGACCTACCCGACGAGCAGTTGGAGTTTGAAATCTGCCGCAAGGCTGGTGAACTGCACAGCAACCTATGGGATTTGGCGGAACAACTACGCACATGGCGCAAGCATGGACACAGGTTTAAGGATGCGGATGAACTCCTTGATGCGCTGTGGGAGGACTGCATAAATCACGAGCTGGTGAACTGCACAGCAACCTATTCTCAGAACCAATAGCACTATGAATGAAATACAAATCAGCACTTACCCCAGCGGGGTAGCCAGGAAACTAGGACAGGACGTTGTTGTTCAACGTCTCAGCCTATTGAATAAGTTCTATGACTGCACCATCGCAGAACTACAGGACGGCGACAGATACTTCGTCCCGATGCAAGAGCTACCACAGCGTAGCGCAGAGGATATCTTGAACTTCATCGAAGACAATCAGATCGACGTCGTGCACGTCCCGATCGGAAGTATATTGGATGGTGCCACCGAGTTTGAGATCGAACTGCACTCGCACAAGACTGAACTAGTCGAGACGCTTTGGACAGACTCAGTCCGTGACGCCATCAACTATTTGATGGATATGTCCGAGGAAGAAATATGATTGACAGGGCATAGGGTGAGCCTCCTAATACTAGGATGGCTCACTTCTATGACTGCAATGACACACTAGATGCCTTCCTTCGGGAAGACATAAGCACCGTAGCACAGGCTCGCAAAGTCCGTGCTATTTATCCCAGCGTTACCACCGTCCTAAGCATCTGCAAAGATGAGTTCCTCGACGGAATATATAAGCCCCGCATGATCACCGACCTCGCTCGGGAGAACCCGCACCTACCTTGGCAAGAGGTAGAGCGAATGACATACGGATCACGGCGGCACCCACTTGACGGTCGGATTATATCATCGTCAGACTTCGGGACTGCAGTGCACAATAGAATCGAAGAACTAGTGCAGGCCAAGTTGCACGGGCACGAATTAGCCGAGTGCCCTTACAATGAATGGGCGATGCCCTTCCTTGATTGGATCGAAGAGGAACAGGTCAAGCCAGTAGCGACCGAGTGCATCATCGCTGACCGACTCCTAAAGATCGCAGGTAGCGTAGACTTCGTCGGATACGACCACGAGGGAAACATTTTTCTAGCGGACTACAAGTGCCGAACCAACACACGGGGCAAGGCTAAGGTATACGAAAAGGACTGCGAGCAGTTAGCCATCGAGGCCTTTATGATTCAACGTCAGCACGACCTGCCTTACACTCCAGCCTGTAGGTCTGTCGTGATTGACTGCGACACCAAGAAGCACTTCCATCACGAGTGGAAGACAGACGACGTAAAGAAGGGCATCGCCAACGCAAAGCTAATGGCGAAACTCTACTGGAACAAGCGCATGAAAAAATAACATGAAAGATTTAAATCCTAACAAGTGGTCCGACCTGGGCTACTACATTAACGACGAAGCCATACAGCTAGACGGTTGCGACTCCGCTATACTGGGCGTCACCGACGACGGCTTTCTCTGCTATAGCTATGAGTTACTGATCGATGTGTTTGTTACACGGGACGCTATGCAACCCGACGAAGCCCTTGAGTGGGTAGAGTTTAATATCTTAAGACTTAATGGGCACTGCGGGCACTTCCACGTTATATACACTGACATCTAGGGCGTGCCATTTGAGATAAGATACAAGCACTCAATGATGCCCAATGGCTACGTCGGCAAGTGCATCAAGCACGCTCACACAAAAGAGCAGGCACTAAAATATTTCGCACCGAAGAAACCCTGCAAGAAGGGGTGGACTCATACCAAGCGCAAGGCCGCCGTTCAAATCCTAAGCGTAAATGAAATACCTACCGAGTAGTAAACTGAAAGAGTGGAGGATAGACAACCTCCCCAATGAGTGCCCGATCTTCAAGTGCAAGGTTGACGACGCTGTCGTCGATCACTGCCATAGCACGGGTCTGGTCAGAGGTGTATTGCACAGGCAAAGCAACGCCTGGGCTGGTAAGATTGAAAACTCTTGGAAGAGATTCGGCCAAAACAATTCAGACCTTGCACTGCCCGAGGCACTGCGTGCCTTAGCTACATATCTTGAGGAAGCTCGGACCGATATACTGCACCCAGTCGGCCTCCGCCAGAAGTGCAACCGCTTCGGTAGGCTAGCCAAGGCCGAGCAGATAAAAACTTTAAGAGAATTAAAATGCAACGCAGAAGAAATTAAGGCTTGCGCAAATTCTAAAGACCGCACACAATCCTTCCGCACTGCGCTTCTTAAGCAGTGCACTTAACGCAAACCATAAAACATATGACAGATACAAACATACAGCACAAGCTACAGGGTATCCAGTCGGAGCTAAAGGCGCCGAAGGGACAGACTAATAAATTCGGAGGGTATAAATACCGCTCCTGCGAGGACATCCTCACTGCACTGAAACCACTGCTCTCCAAATGGAGTTGCACTCTAGCCATCAGCGACGACATCGTCGAGGTCGGCGGTCGAGTATACGTCAAGGCAACAGCTACACTTGCGTCCAGCGAAAATGATTACTCAATCAACGTAAGCGGATTCGCTCGTGAAGCTGAAGCCAAGAAGGGTATGGACGATGCGCAGATCACTGGCTCGGCCTCCTCCTATGCACGCAAGTATGCGCTCAACGGACTTTTTGCTATCGACGACACCAAGGACGCCGACGCAACAAACACTCACGGGAAGGGTGAACCTTCCTACCAAAAGAAAACACAGACCCTGGATGGGTTAATATAATGCAACAGCAATACGACAACAATAACAGCGGTGCCCTCTTCCCTAACGATCGTAAGGAAAAGGAGACGCATCCTGACCTCACTGGATCAGCCGAGATCGACGGCAAAGAATACTGGTTCAAGGGCTGGAAGAAAACCAGCAAGGCTGGCCAGCCGTTCCTTTCAGTTGCCTTTGACCCCAAGGAGTCGAAGCCCGATGTAGTATCCGAAGGAGTTGCCCCACTGAACGACGACCCCATCCCGTTCTAAGCCAACCTTGACTACGCCCCAAGCGTGCCGACTGGAGTCCGAATCTTCAGTCGGCATTTTTATATAACTCAAAGCACTTAACGCACTATGAAAAACTATGAAAAATATATTAGAAGCAGACACAAATCTACCGCATAACTTATCTGCGGAGCACGCAGTTATTTCCTGCTGTTTATTGCAGGGTAACTCAGATGCCTACGACAGCATCAGCAATTTACTGAAGTCCGACGACTTCTATTCCCTTCAGCATCAGCTAGCCTACCAAGGTATAGCCGACCTAGCCAACGAAGGCAAGCCCCTCGATGAGATCCACCTAGTCGAGAAGCTCAAGGTCAACAACAGCATCGACGAAGTCGGGGGGATCGCAGGCGTATTCGGGCTAACCGAAGGTGCCGAGACAACTACATCGATCAAGCACTACGCAGGGATCGTAAAAGAGAAGAGCAACCTTAGGAGGTTGCACCGCTCTTACAAGCTGGCCGCAGAGCAGGCCGCATCGGAACAGCTTTCTTCCTCCGAGATCCAGGGCGCAGTCGAGTCCGACCTGGGGGAAGACGTAAACTCTGGCGCAGGTATAGAGAGTATCTCTGCCTCCGTCGAGGTACTTAAGGACGAGTTCAAACAGATGCAAGAGGGCACCTTCGTAAAGGACGTTGTCCGCACGCATATACCGCACCTAGATGAAAAGCTAGGTATGGGTGGTATCGGGGCTGGAGAGGTCTGTATCATAGCGGCACCTACGTCCTGCGGTAAGTCCGCAGTTGCTATCAACATTGCACTGCGTGCCGCAAAGACCGAAGCCGTCCCGACAGGTATCTTCTCCTTTGAGATGCCGCAGAAACAAATCGCAAGGCGTATGGTTCAAACCTTGAGCGGAGTAAACCTCCGCCAGATCGAGGAGAACATAGCTAGCCAGGCAAAGATTAAGGCCGTGCACTCTGCTAACGAACTGCTCTCTACCTTGCCCATCTATACGGTGCACGCAGTGCAGGGAGCCGATGACCTTAAGAGTCAAATCAGAATCCTTGTGCGCAAGCACGGGGTAAAGCTGGTAGTCATTGACTACCTTCAGCTAGTCCCGTTCGGCAAGAACGTAGGCAAGACCGAGGGCATCTCGTCCATCTCGCACAAGATCAAACAGATCGCCGTCGAGCTGGGCATAGGTATACTTCTGCTAGCGCAGGTCAACCGAGAGGGGGCCAAGCGTGAAAGCGGGTTGTCCTTGTATGACCTAAAGGATTCGGGCGACATCGAGAACGACGCTGACGCAGTCGTGCTTATGTGGCCCCAAGGAGGGGACGTTGAGTCAGCCAAGAAGGTTGACGCAGTCGGACCATACACTGAGTTGCAATACTCAGTTGCTAAAAATCGAGAAGGCGAACGTGACGTTCGTGGAATCTTCAAACTATATCACTGCGTAGGAATCATCAAATAATGAAAACAAAAAATCAACTCATCGAAATCGCCGCCAATGAATTTGGTAGCACACCCAACGTAATCCTAGGCCAGGCACGCACACGACGGGCGTCATACGCCAGGGACGCACTGTCATACATAATGCACCTGCACGGATACACGCACGAAGAAATATCTAGGCTGGTCAACAGGCACCGAGCCAGTGTAACCAAGGGCATCGAGCGAGTGAACTCTCGCCTGCGGTCCGAGGATCGAGACGAATCAGTCTACTGCCGAGCACTGAACAAGGCCTGCTTTCACGCAGGCATTAAACTCCCAACTAACTAACGCACCTATGAAGCATAAAAAATTTGACCTAGATATGTTCGACTTGACTGACAGCCCAGCCAGGGAAGCGACCAAGCAATACCTCTCCCGCAAGGGTTACACTGCTGTTGACAATCCCAACAAGTATTGCGCCGACCTAATCGTAGAGGGCCTGTGCTACATAGAGTGCGAGTGCAAACTCGTATGGACAGGTCCAGAGTTTCCTTGGCCTAGCGTGCACTTACCTCAACGAAAGAAGAAGTTCACTAAGCTCACTATGCCTGTGCAGTTCTACATCTGGAACAAGGAATACAGTCACGCCATTAGGATCAGCGGATGGCAACTGACCGACGACAAGCTGATTGAAGTTCCTAACAGAATGATCGCAGATGGTGAATACTTCTACGATATACCTATAAATGCAACGCATATCATCAGTAAAACCTGATAATGCTTGAATGCACTGAATTTATACTGTATACTTTAGGCACCCTAGTAATGGGTAGCGTTATTGTTTGTGATGTGAAGGGGGCTTTTTTCATAGTTTAGCCCCTGACATTTGGCCTCTCCCTTATCTGGGGGGAGGCCAAACTTGTTTTAGGACCTGCGTATGCTAGGCTTTACACCTTCCTTGCGTCGCTCCTTTCGAAGCTTCTCCTGTTGCTCCTTGCCTCCGCCGACTCGGTTGTACCAAACGTCGGACAGTGGAGAGTTCTGCCAGGCCTTCATCTCAAATAACTCTACGTCACCCTTGACCCAGGACCTGAGTGAGGACTCACCCTTGATCATAATGTTAATCGCAGGAGGAGTGAAGCGCTGGATTGCGCTCTCGACCGTTCCCTTTTCTAGTGCACGGGTAGTTGTGTACTTAGATAGTCCAAACATACCTAGCATATTATTCATCACGTGCTCGGGGATGTAGGTATCCTTGCCTGAAATCCAGTCGTCCAGCATATCAGATGGAAGTCCAAACATTGTCAGCAGGGTAGCCATATACGCAAGCCTACGAAGCGCAACGATACGTTGCTGCAGTGTCTTGCCTGGTCCGCCCAAGTCGTTCATAAATTCTTGCCTGTTGTAGTTCAGGTCCAAGAGCATGAACGTGCTGAGCTTGTAGAACAGTCTCTTGTTCGGGTCAGTCTGGTATCCCTCTGGAACCTGAAGGTAAGTCAAGGGTTGACGTTGCAACAGCTCAGAAAGCAGTGCCTCTTTTACCAGTGCACTGTCCATAGCCTTATCTAGTTTCAAATCAGAGATGGTCTTTAATGCATCCTCTCGCCCCATCGTAATTGTTAATTCACTGAGTAGTTGCTCATATTTCTTGGAGCCTACTGGCGACTTAGCTTTCTTGACGAAGCCATCATATGCTGCCTCGATACTAGCGTGCTTCATAGCTGTATCCATCTGACGGAACGGGACCAAGCGGCTGAGGCCAAAGTCCAGTGCCTTTTGCAATACGCTGGGATCTTCAAACTCAGCAGACAGCTGAGTCTTTGCTATGCTAAAGTCCCTCTCTAGGTCGAACCTACGGTTGCCCGTAACAGTGCGGTAGGTGCCAGACATAACTCCACCTAGTCCACGGTATAGCGCAACCTTATACAAGTCCATGATCTGCACAAGAACAGGCCCAGGGTTGATGAGCGTAGCCATATATGTCAGCGTGCCCATACTCTTCAGGATTTCATTTTCAGATTGGAACTGCGTCGTGATCAACTCGGACAGGGTCTTGACTTCGTTAGCATCGGCCTGGTCAATCTGTCCTGCGCTGAAGAGTTCTTCGATCAGCTCTCCAAGTTTACCTTGGATTCCTCCCTTGCGTGTATCACCTACGACCTTGAAACTTTCAATAGCACGGTTCATGTTCGACGTGTATTTGCCAAAGGCAATGCCTGGGTCGTCGTAGAACTTTAACTTGTCCTCTGGGATCAGTTGGATCTCACGGACCTTAATGTTGCCAGGAAGTCTAGCACCGTTAAGGTCTACACGGAACTTACCCTGCAAGAAGTCCTGGAAGAACCTTGCACGCTCGGTTTCGTTCATCTCGGGAAGGGAGGCGTCGTTGCCGTCCTTGTCCTTGAGTTCGCTACGGCGTAGGTTCTCTTCTCTGACCAACGTTTCAAACGTGCGCTTAGTCTTGTGCCCGTAGGATTTAATTAGGCCCTCAAGATCTTTGACTACCCGAGGGAAGTAATCCTCAAGGTAGCCCATGTCGGGCATACCAAGTCTAGTATACTCCGAGTATATCTCCTCCAGAATAGGTTGCACATCCAAGCGATACATATTAAGCAAACCATACTTATGAAGTAGCGCATCCCTGCGCTGCATCTTAGCTTTGTTGATTGGATGAGTTGCCTCTTCGGGAGTAGGGCTGAAGAATAATAGCTGCTTCATCTCAAGGAAGTCTGCTCCCTTGATTGCGTTGAGCTTGTTGAAGAATGCCTCGGTCTGCTTCCTTTGTTTAAAAGAGCGAGTCCTTATAGAAGTGTCTAGGTTCTGAAGCATTCGTCCGAACATCGGGTTGATTCGATTCAGACGGGTGATGACTGGAGTCAAGTATTTCGATGCAGTCTTGCGCAGTGCACTCTCGGCAAACCATTTGCGTTCCTCCTTGATTCTATCTGACGCTCCAGCGTCTACGCTTTTACCAGGGGCAGTGTTCTCTTCGGCTGTATTCTTATCTACTGCATCGTAGGCATTGGCTACTACGTTCTGACTCTTTGGTCGGATCTCTGGGTCGATAGCCTTGAGAAGCTCTACGGTATCAACAATAACCTGAGCCGCCTCGGGGTCAGTCTTGACCATCGGCCCAAGGACCTTTGCCATATAAGCCTGCACCGAGCGAAGCAGTTCTACGATAGCGTTCCAAGCTGGACCGCCCTGGACTTCTGTTACAT
>Ga0255039_10000679_pt1 | contig 11106 bp, 9 predicted proteins | sample BC1_12_1_MG_FD_181713 | JGI IMG/M metagenome (GOLD analysis project Ga0255039, IMG submission 181713) | Seawater microbial communities from Strait of Georgia, British Columbia, Canada - BC1_12_1 | ecosystem: Environmental > Aquatic > Marine > Strait | place: Canada: British Columbia | collected... | reverse complement strand
CCTACCTGGATTGCGCAATTACCCAACCTGAAAGGGTTAACCATTGGCAACAACCTATTTACAGAAGTGCCTGTATGGATCGGAGATTTAACCCACTTAACCTCTCTTGATATTCGAAACATGCACCTTACAACGCTGCCAATACACATCGCTAATCTTACCCAATTAGAGAATTTCAGTTTTACCGGAAATCCGCTAAAAAGGTTACCGCATTGGATTGGCGTTCTCACGAATTTAAAAAGTTTGAATTTAAATGATCTTCAGTTAACACGGATGCCCATTTGGATTGGTCGTTTGGCTAATTTAGAAAGATTATATTTTCAAAACAATCAAATCACTACCTTGCCAGTGCAGATTAGTAAATTAACAAAACTTCTCGATTTACGTTTTTCTCATAATAAGATTTCTACTATACCACCTACATTTAGATATCTTACCAATTTGATTTACCTCGACGCCAGTCATAACCAAATTAAATATTTCCCTGCCCGCCTTGGCAAACTACGCCAATTAAAACAATGCTTTCTAGGTTATAATAGATTGACAAGATTGCCTTTAACGATAGGCAATCTTGTCAATTTAGAATGGCTTGATGTAAGAGAAAACCAACTCACCACTTTACCGGCAACGATTGGGAAATTAAGACATCTAAAATTTTTATACCTCTATAAAAATAAACTGGCACATTTACCTCCGCAGATTGGCGCACTTTCCAAACTAAGCAACCTTTCCCTTGGTCATAACCAACTAACCCGCTTACCTACAAAAATGGGTAATTTAACGCACTTAACTTCATTAAATTTAGATAGTAATCCATTGGAAATATTACCCTCATGGGTTGGCAACTTAACTCGCTTAACTACTATAAATCTTTATAATTCACAATTAGCTGAATTACCATTTGAAATATTTAATTTATCCGGTTTAGCACATTTACATATACAATCAAATCCATTTAATACTTTTTTTTATTGCACACAACTGCCGCAGTTGATTGAAAGAAATATCAACCATTTATATTACAACAACAACAGTAACTTATTAACAAATGATTGCAGCGTTGACTTGGCAGAATTACAAATCTTTACAAATCATTGGCTCACAACCGACTGCGATGTTATCTATCCATACTGTAACGGCGCCGATTTGACGCGTAATGGTGTAGTCGACTTATTTGACTATCAAAGTCTGACGACCATTTGGATGAATTAAGCAACTTAAACTAAATAAATAATCACGGAGTACTTAACATGTCATTTCAAGATTTAGAAAAACAAGATCAGCGAAATATTTTCCAGTGCCTAAAGTATATTTACCAAAGCGGTATGCTAGATGAAAGAGAAATCAAAAAACGAATCGGCATCAAAATCAAAGATCTTGGCGCTGTTATAAACGATTTTCCGTTTATCGATGATTCAGATGGCGCCAACGGCGCATTGGCCATCAAAAACTGTCTAAGCGAAGTATGCGATAATTTAAAGTTTACCAGCTATGATTGGAATGAGTGGTTTACGATATCTCAAGATTGCATGCATGAGAGCTATAATCAATGGAAAAAGTTGTCGTAATATTTCCAACGAACAATAAGGTGTTCTCAAGAATGATAAAAAGATCCAAAAATTTGTTATATTAATATGTGAATCTCCTCTTCTATTTTAATCGACACCTTTAAAAAATAAGGCATGTAATGGGATTTTTTTATCAGTGATCTCAGGCATTGCTATAATTGTTACCCCCAACACAATCAAAAGAATACATCATGAATAACGATATTAGAATAGTTACGATGTAACGCCAACTTATGCGGTTTGATCTCTAGTCATTATGTAGCTTAGTCGAAAATCTGGAATAACCGTGTCGTATTTTTTGCCGATAACAATCAATAAAATATATATTTTAATACAAAAGTTCGATAGTAAAATTACCGATAAATATGTTAAGTTTATATATTCAATAGACACGCAATAGATATAGAGCCGACACCATTATGAATAAAACGCCTGCTAGCCAAAAATATATTACGGTAAAATGCCCAACATTGGTTTGTCGAAAATTATTAAAAGTTTCTGCATTAGAACGTAATAAAAAATTAAGATGTATGTACTGCAAGAAAATCTTTACGATTCCCGACGTACAAAGAAAGTATTTTGGCAAAACGTCTGAAAAAGAATAATCAATCCTTAATAATAAGATTCTCAATGGGCGCGCAAGCTTCTTTGTAATAGCAAAGCGGTTTATGAACAACCTGCTGCACCAGGCGATACGTAACAATCTGTAATCCATAATGATGCGATATTTGCAAGGTCTAATAAATTCATAACACAATCATTATTAGTATCAAATTGTAAAACACAAGGGCCAAGTGAAACCGATAAGTTAACCGCTGTACCACAGGCAATTGTACTTCCTGCAACTTCACTTTGCGAGATCACATTACCAACAACAACCACTTCACTATATTGCGGCGTAATAACCCCAACACCATAACCTGTATCGACTAATGCTGTTTCCGCATTTGCTTGTGTCATGCCAACCAGATTGGGAACCACTAATTGAACAAATGGACCTTGACCAAAGCCAACACCAACAGCGTCGCACCAGATGGAAATGCCATTATAATTTTCCATACTTTTACCGGCAGGAAGTGTAATCACTAAATCCTCATTAAAATAATTAAATCCATTAATATGACCATCAATATTATCTGACATCCCCTGGGGTGCAACGCCATCTATAAGAATAACCCGCGTTAATGATGCCCCACTATAATCATTGTATGAATCGGTTACCCCAAGAATAATGTAGACATCTGGACCACCACCATCAAAATTAAAGTCTTCTATTTGTATGGTATTGTTATCAATAACTGTTACGATGCCTGAAACGGCATGAAAACCAGGTGAACTAATATCCGCACTTGCGCCAACGCAAGCGCCATAAAGCGCATTTGATAATGATAAAAGCAGTGAAATACAAATAATGTTTTTCATGAGATCATCCTTTCCAACGTGTTAATATGTTATCATAGTATACACTTATTAGTCGTATCATACTTCATATCCTTACAATTTTTTAGTATATGTACTAAAAATAAACACATTAAAGCCTCTACTTAGCCCTTATGCGTACAAAACGGCTCTAAAACATTTCAGCTACGACTTGCCTGATAACCAGAGGTACTAGTTAACCTTGCCTCTAAACCCTAAAACAACAATTGCCTCCCCAAATACATACATTGATACGCCTACCAATGTACCTAGAAGCGGGTTTGATTACTCTTGAATCATACACCCAGATCTGGTAAAGTGCAATTGGCTATAAAAATGAATGCTTCGCTGACGCAATCGCACTTCAAGCACATTTGTAAAAAAGCCGAGTGAAAGAACGATGTACTTTGGATTCGTAATATTTAGTATTCGTTAGACATAATAAAAGTTTTTCCATCAAGAAGGGATAAATTTTATGTATGCTACAGCTATAAGACGAACGATAATATTGATCGTCATGGTAGCGACCATTTCGGTATGTACCCCCCTCACTATCCAGGCCGATACCTTAAACCCAACGGCGCCACCAGGTAACACCATGAAAACGTTGCAAGAGGTTCAGCCAAGGAGACCATTAGGTCAAGCTGACTTTCCTTTAACTATTACCCAAGCAGGGTCATATTATCTAACAGAAAACATTACGATTACAGACCCTAATACCCATGGCATGACGATTACAGCAAATGATGTTGCGCTTGATTTAATGGGATTTTCACTTACAGGTCCTGGCAGCAATGGTAATGGTAGCGGTATTTATATGAATGGTCGCAAAAATATTGACATAAAAAATGGTACTATCCAAAAATTTTCCGTTGCAGGCATTATTGAAGAAAACATTTTTGGCTTTGGGCATCGTATCGTCGGTGTAAAAGTGAAACAAAATGGACAGCGCGGTATTTCATTAAATTGCCGCGCCGCTATCGTTCAAGCATGTATCGTTACGCACAACGGTAACCAAAGCACTGCCGATGTATATGGCATCTACGGGCTGTCTGATATAAAAGTGATTGATAACATTTGTAATGACAATGGGTTTGAGGCAACAAGTACCGTTTATGGTATTTATGTTTATGATAATTGCGTTGTTTCTGGTAATCATGTTTCCAATAATGGCACATTTGCATTATATGCTATTTACGGCATTCATGGAAACGATGGCACTAAAGTTGAGAATAATATCGTTTCGGGAAATGGCATAGGTGGTGCACCGGTATCAACGGTGTATGGGATCTATAATAAAAATGGTACCACCATCGGTAACATAGTCAAAGATAACGGAAATGGTCGACTTGAACCAGCTTTTAATGGTGCACAATCCGTTTATGGCATTTATATCTATAACGGATCTGTCACCAAAAATACGATCGATAATAATGGTTATTTGGTTAATGGTGTCCACGGTATTTATGCATTTGCAAAAGGGCATATTTCTAAAAATACCGTTTCAAACAATGGCGGTGGCCCTGACGATGGTTTATTTTGTTTATTTTGTAGTGGTATTTTTGGTATAAGTGCAAATGATGGGTCATCAGTCATTGATAATCACGTCTTTAATAATGGCATAAATACACTTTTGGATGTTAAGGGTATTCACGTTGGTGAGGGATGCGTTGTTACCAATAACAATTGTTCCGACAATGGCGGTGGTGCCGTTTTGGTTTTTGGTATTTCAACCGATAGTGGTTGTATCATTACCAATAATAGCTGCTTTAACAATGGGTTTGATGCACGTGGAAATGTTTATGGTATAAGCGCAAATTCAAATTGCGTCATCAGTGGCAATGTCGTTTCAAAAAACGGTTTGCAAATAGATCCAATTAGTAATAATATCTCTGTGTGGGGACTAAAGACGACAGCTTTTTGCACGATATCAAGAAATACGATTTCCAATAATGGCATTTCAGATAATCAAGATGTGTGGGGTATTGAAACAGGTGATTACTGTATGTTAGAAGCAAATACTGCTAATAACAATGGGGTGCTTCAAAACAACATCACAACAGGTAGTACGGGATGCATACTTATTTCGAACATTACACCATAAAAATTGTTGGGAAAAAACAAAAGCATAACCACCATTTTTGAAATATTAAGGAGTCAAAGATGACAAGACAAATATTGGTTATCATTGCGGTTTTGTTTTCGATTACAATTTCAACCATGGCCGGAGGTTTGAACCCGACAGCACCTCCAGGGGAAACAATGAAAACGCTGCAGGAAATTGCGCCTAGGACACCATTGCGTCAGGCGGATTTTCCGCTGACCATTACTGAAAGTGGTAGCTATTACTTAACTGAAAATGTGACAATGTTTTTTGATTTTAATATTGGTATTGTTATCAATAGTAGCGATGTTATGATTGACCTTATGGGCTATACCATTTCCGGGCCGCCTATTAGTTTTGCTAATGGTATCTCTATTACTGATTTAGGCACAAACATCAAAATCAAAAATGGTACCGTTAAAAATTTTGGTTTAAATGGTATTGCTGGAGATCTTTTAAGTAAAGAAATTCGTATTACCGGTGTTTCTGTTACCGACAATAGTCAAGGTGGCATATCATTGCCCGGTAGCAACGTCGTCATAAAAGATTGTTTTATTGTCAACAATGGCGACAGTGCGGGTGTTGATGTTTATGGGATTCGTTGTGGCACAAATGCAATGGTTATTAATAACCATATAATCGGTAATGGCAATCAGGCATTAACAATCGTATATGGCATTCACGTTACCAATAACAGTATCTGTATGAATAATATTGTTTCGAAAAATGGATACCAATCTGCAGGATATCTAGTGTATGGTATTTATTACAGTGAAGGTGCTACTATCAAAAACAATACCATTGTAAGCAATGGTAGCCTTGCACATTCAGCAGATGTCACCGGTATATATGGCAACCTCGGGGGCATTATCGTCGGCAACACCGTAAAAGGTAATGGGAATGGGGGCACAATCTTATCTGGTGCAAATAAGGTAATGGGTATTTGGATTGAAAACGATGGTGGTATGATCAACAATAATGCCGTCGTTAAAAATGGGTACAAGGCTAATGATTACGTCAGAGGCATATTGGGCGCATCTGGTTTGCAAGTGTTTAATAATAAAGTTAGTGGCAACGGTGAACTAGCCCCTGAAAATGTTTATGGTATTTTTGTTGGCAACGGTTGTAAAATTTCAGGTAATGTCGTATTCGATAATGGACGCGATGTCACTGGCGTAAATATAATATATGGCATATTATGTGGATACAACAACCTTGTAACAGGCAATACTGTTTCTAAAAATGGTGACAATGTCAATACGATAACAGGTATTAGAAGCAATGACGGGAGCATTATAACGCAAAATAATGTCTCAGAAAATGGTACTAATGCTTTACAGGTAGATGGCATCGTTGCAAAAACCGGTTGTACCGTATCTAAAAACAATGTATTTAAAAATGGCGTCGGTGGTTTTTTATTAGCAGGTATTACCGTAGAAGATTTCTGTTTGATTGAATCTAATACAGCTTACAGTAACGGTGGCCCAAATCTTGTATATGGTACAGGTTGTGTACTCGTAAATAATGTTGCGCCTTAATTGATAACACAATAAAACCTTATTCAATATATTGACAGCCATCGCGCTGTAAAATGCATTGAGGGATAAGGATAATTCATGATTAAACAATTAAACTTCCATTACAACATCATCTTATTGTTTCTCGCGGCGATGCCGACGTTAACCTTAGCGACAACCGTTGAGATCCCCCTTGATCCTAAAGCAACCTTTATACGGGCGGTTGGCGTGAATCAAATCCCCAATGGTGTAAATCTGGCGGTGTTGGGTATTGCCCCTGGTGATACAATTAGACTAACAGGTTTGGGTGATTTTAAGGGCACCTCCTCTGGTAGTGATAATTGGCTTTCAAAAATTGGGGTGTTTAGTGCGACCGATGTTGTTTTGGGGGCGACCAATCCAGTGCGCGTGCCAGGTGCCATAGATGCTGGCGATAATTACATGACCAACCCTACCTATGTTGGTAGTTATCCCACAGATATACCTGAAGACTTTTTTATTGACGACATTGAAATTGTTGTACCGTCAGGGGCATTGTTTTTGTTGTTGGCTGTACCAGATACATACTATCAAGACAATACAGATCCAGATGGTGATCTCGCCGTGCGCATTACCTATATCACAAGCAATGTCACCGATATTTCCGTTAATGCGCAAGAAGCATTTTTACGTACGGTGCACGTTGGTTTACCTGAGCCAACACCGATAGCACTAGCGGTGTTGGGTATTGTACCTGGTAATGTTATAGGCCTTGACGTCCTGGGCGAATACCTATCAGGCAGTACCCCTAAAGATGCAATGATCGGTTTGTTTAGTGCAACAGATGAAATCAATGACGATTCGTCTACCATTATTAATCGCGTGCCTGGCGCGATTGATAGTGGCCAAGATTTTATTACCGCGACAATTCCTGGAGGCAATACCGAAATCGACGAAGATTTTTTCATCGACGGTATTCGCATTACTGTACCAGAAGGCGCATTGTATTTGATCGTCAGTGCATATGATTCATACTACCTCGATAACAGTGACACAGATGGCAACTTTGGCGTACGTATTTCCTACCCGCTAAGAAATGAAAACATTGACCCAAATAATGATGATAATCAATATGCGTGGAGTCAAAATAGTGGTTGGATTAATTTTGAGCCGACCACAAACCCTGCAGTATTTGTGACCGCTGAAAAACTTATTGGATACTGTTGGGGGGAAAATATTGGGTGGATCAATCTTAACTGTGAAAATAACGGTACATGCGATTCTGTAGATTATGGTGTAGTCAATGATGGCATCGGTAACTTATCCGGTTTTGCATGGGGACAAAACGTCGGTTGGATTAATTTTAACCCTGTGGTACCGAGCGACCCAACCGATTACGGCGTTAAAATTGCAGCTAACGGTGCATTTTCAGGATGGGCATGGGGACAAAATATTGGGTGGATTAATTTTGGCATCGTTGATAACTATGTGATCGCATGTAAAGTGACAGTGATTGATTTTTATAACTTTACACAAGACTGGCTCGAAGTCGGCGACACCGTTGCTGGAGACTTAGATGATAACAACGTCGTTGACTATAGCGACTTTGCTATTTTGTCCTTACTGTGGCAAGCATACTGCCCACATGATTGGCCGTTAAAGTAAATAAAGAAATTTAAAAGGGGCAAACCGCTTTAAAACCATCGTGTAAAATTGTGGCATGTAGCCCGAATCCATACGTGGCCAAGATTTTTTTTTAAATAACATTGACGCATGGTATTGTGGAACCTTGGTTTTTTTAGTACTGCCGAATCACTCACAGCGAACAATATTGTGCTTGCGGTGTACCGACATGTCACCAACCCTGAATCTAGGCAATATTTACTACGTCAGGCATACGAGGAAGCAATTCATACTGACACCTTTATCTATTGTTGCGACAGTTTAGGGCTAGACCCAGATGACATTTATACAATGTATGAAACCATTCCATCGATTAAAGAAAAAGATGATTTTGTAGTGTCATTGACGAAATCGATTTTTGACCCCAATTTTAATATTGAAACAACTGAAAATATTCAAATGTTGGTGCGCGATTTAATAGGATACTATGTGATTATGGAAGGGATTTTCTTTTACGCAGGCTTTGCCATGATGTTAGGTATGAAACGTCAAAATAAACTCGTCGGTATTGGTGAGCAGTTCGAATATATTATGCGAGATGAAAGTGTTCACCTTGCTTTTGGATGCGACCTCATTAATACAATCAAAAGTGAACATCAAGAAATTTGGACAGATTCGTTTCAAAACGAAATCAAAGCACTCATTCAAACAGCAGTTCATTTTGAAATAAAGTATGCCAAAGACGCATGTCCTAACGGTTTAGTCGGCATCAAAACCGATCAATTTGCACGGTATATCGAATACATTGCAGACCGTCGATTGCAACGTCTAGGGTTATCACCACATTACAATCAAGATAATCCATTTCCGTGGATGTCACAGTCGACTGATATTAATAAAGAAAAGAATTTTTTTGAAACACGTGTCACTGAATACCAAAGCGCAGGCGCACTCGAGTGGGATTAAAAAAAGGCTTCTCCTCGTTTGTAAATGTACGCACCAGGGAGATCAATTGCATGTTAAAATTGCCATCGAGCACATGATAGTATTGCACACCCGGTACAGCACTATCTAAAGCGCGAATATAAGATGCTATATCAATTTCCAACTTAACTCAAAACGGTAATTACGTTAATGTTAAAGATACTCAGGGTGATGCTTTGCCACGCCTAAGTCGCTGGCTCACCCTTAAATCGTGAAATCGCCGAGATGATCGTGGCTACTGGCAATATGCCGGTAAAGGGGATCGTACAATAAATCGCTGCAATTGCCGACCAAAGGATGCGGTCTTTTTTAGGGAATTGATAGATTGAAGTAATCCACCACCCTGCGAGCGCACCGAGGATTGGCCCTAATAATAAACAAAAAGGACCCGAGGTCACCAAGTCCATACAGTCCAAAATAATACCACCTGCAAGCGGACCAAGCGCGTTGTAAATTCTTTCAGAAAAAGTATTCGTGCCAGACGTTTCAACGTTTTCTTTTACCTTTACGGTTGGTTTATCAAGCATCATAACACCACCTTATCTAAATGAACAAGTAACAATAAATGACTTTAACTAATAAAAGTATAATAAACATCCACATGAATCAAAACATAATTCGAGCAAAATATTTACGTGTAAAACCGAAGCGGTTTAACCCTTTTAATACAGAGCAATACCATATAAATCTGTTGCCGTTAGATCAATTGAACCAACATCTACTCTACCCATTAACTTCTTTTTGCCATGGTGCTTTACGCCAGTTAAAGCGCATCGCTTCAGAAATACCTTCAGCTTTTGATAGCTGAGCAATTGTTGGCAGTTGAGGTGATACCATCTTGTTCATGACAGTCCGTTTTCTTTCAATTGGGTAATTGATTCCTTTTTTACCTATAAATTAAACAAATAAGATCGCCATAAGTCTTGAATCAAAATAACGGCGTGGGACACCAGTAGCCATTTTAACCGTTGGACAACTATTGTAACAGATAAGGGGGATAACACTTGTTTTAGATATAAAAAACCTTATATTGGTCGAATGATATAAATAGCTATAAAAAACAATTTATTTACTAACGGAGTCGCAATTTGAGCAAACGTGGCGTTACAATTTTTTTAGCAATCCATCTTGTCTTTTGCTGGCTTGGTGTGATTTTGCGCTGCGAATTATTTCCCTTAACATGGGCACCGATGTTTTCATCGCGCCCATCATTCAAAAAAGCGCATTACAATGTCACATATCTCGATTTTGACTGGATCAAAAAAAAGGGATGGCTTGCAACAAGACGTGATGGCACAACCGAATGGGTAAACCAAGAAACATTAAACATCCCTACACATAACATGTGGCGACTGTATTATCAACGAACCAAGAAAAAAGGGCCGCCATATTATAATGATGATCATGTCAATTGGCATCGCCGCTTATTGGTCATTATTAATAAGTCGTATGGACGACAACCTGAAGACGCAAACTTCATAATCTCGCTTAATGCTAAAAGTGAACAGTATATTTTTAACAAGAGACCACTTGCATACAAAGAGAGTGTGCCAAACATCCATGTGGCAAAATGGAATGAAGCATGGGGAGAAGATTTTAGATGAAAAACATCACACGAATAGAACATTTAAAAAAGAATTGGAATCAATTTTTCTTTACTGGATGCCACCCAGATCAACTCGGCGTTTTTAGAGTTATATTCGGTTTCGCGCTGATCCCTTTTCATATAAATCAATTCTATCATCAACTGATACTTAATTCAGAAGGTGTGAAATTTTATCTAATTAAACCAATATGGTATTTTCAACTACTTGGCATAGAAATGCACGACCCGTTTGGCTGTAAGGTTGCTATCGCCATTCTTTCACTGGCATCCGTCGGTTTTGCACTAGGATTATTTACCCGAAGTTCA
>Ga0255039_10000678_pt1 | contig 11108 bp, 7 predicted proteins | sample BC1_12_1_MG_FD_181713 | JGI IMG/M metagenome (GOLD analysis project Ga0255039, IMG submission 181713) | Seawater microbial communities from Strait of Georgia, British Columbia, Canada - BC1_12_1 | ecosystem: Environmental > Aquatic > Marine > Strait | place: Canada: British Columbia | collected... | reverse complement strand
CCGGAAATTTATTTTTGAGCAAATCAGGTACCATAGCTCGGACGTCTGAGATATCTATTTGTACATAATGATTTATAATTTGATTAAGCGCATCGGCAGATTGGCCAGCACCAATATTGAGTATCTCTTTTAAGGCGTCAGCTTGTTCCATTGTTAAATTCATAGATAATTCCTATCTTTAGTTTCCGATAACGTTAATCAATAAAGTAACTATCAATACTTGTATCATCGGAATAATAATTATCGAATTTAATCTATTTTTTGTTAGTTAACTAGTTTTTTCCCCCATAATTGTACCTTTACAATAGTATTGTTTTAGCTATAATCAGCGTTCAAAGGAGCATTGTTAATGAGTGGTAAAAATAAAATGAAGTCACTATCGGGCAATAATGAAAGTGAATCATTACGTTCTTCTGTGAATGAATTACGTTTTCAAACGATTTGTTTGTTTGTGTTAAGTTCGTTAGCTATTGCTTTTACGTTGACTTATGTAAAAGCATTTATGGTCCCATTAGTCATAGCTGTATTTATTTCATTTGCCATTTCTCCTGCGATACATTACTTAGTGCTTCGTTATCGTATACCTCGCTTTGTTTCTATTGTGATTGTGGTTATGGGATGTATTATAACCAGTTATTTAATGGGTAAGATTATGTTTGGTTCTGTAAATGAAATTGCGGAAAACAAAGCCAAATATATGGAGGCATTTCCTCAAAAAGTGCAATGGTGTCGAGATCAGATTATTGAATTTGAAAATACCATAAATAAACGTTTCGGTGGCATCATTAATTTGATCCAAAAAAAGAGGTCCGATAAAAACAATAGTGGTGAGTTTGTAAATGATTCAGAAAATGCCTTAGTTGTTGATTTGGCTAATGATAACGGGTTAAGTGAATCAGGTGTAGATAATGATTTCGATAACACTAAGGTAGAAGAGGCTTCGGTCATTATTCAAATGCTTGGCAAAAGCTTAACGACAGCTTTGTCGGATAATGAGTTTTTAAAACGTCAAGTGGCTGCTTTGATTGATGTAATTCGTAAGGCGTCGGTCGCATTTTCTGGGCAATTGTTTACAGTGGCTTTGTTTACTTTTTTTATATTGGCTGGGGCCAAGACAAGGCGAAAACCATTTTCTGGCCTTATGGGTGAAGTAGAACCCAAGATACGATTTTTCTTAATCAAAAAAACATTATTATCAGCTGTGACAGGTATATTAGTTACAATTATTTTTAAATGCCTTGGTGTTGATGGTGCCTTTTTGTTTGGGTTTATGGCATTTATTTTAAATTTCATACCGACATTTGGATCAATTATTGCTACTTTATTACCATTACCTCTGGTATTTTTAAAACCGGAACTTTCGGGTATTGTTGTGGTGTTAGCAATCATCTTGCCAGGAATTGTACAAGTAGTTGTAGGCAATATTATAGAACCACGGGTCATGGGTGATGCTTTAGACCTGCATCCAATCGTTTTGCTTATCGCGTTATTATTTTGGATGAAGGTGTGGGGCATTTGGGGCGCTTTATTGGCGGCACCTATTACAGCCATTATCAAAATCTGTCTTGAGCGTTTTTCGCAGACGAAGCCATTTGCAGATATAATGGCTGGCAGACTAGGTGTCTTTCTAAAAGAATAAATTTCACGAATTAAAGATCTTGGCGGTTAAACTTATTTGTGGGTAGCATATGCGGTATCACTGCGTTTATCATTAAGTCACTTCGTCGAAAATCTGGAATATACTTTTCGCCTTTTTATTCAAACAATGGCATTGCAAAAATATTTCAGGCGAATCATTGTGTACTTATTTATGGGGCTTTAAGGTGTCATTTGTTATCGGTCGTTTGCAGGAAAACTTCATAAAAAATCGAGTTGTAATGCGTCAAGTTAATGCTAATTTTATGTCGATAATAAATTGGAATCCTCTATTTATATGTATGGGATATCGGACGTTAAGTATTAGATTATAGGATACGATTTGATTCGTTTAGTATCGAAATTTTACAAGGTGATATTTATGAAAAATGTTTACAAGATATTATTGGTTATAACATTAGCCACTGTCTTATTCGTCAATGGGTGTACAAAATCTGAATCCGATAAAGGTGTTGATGGTAATATAGATACCCCTGTGGTGTATAATCCCGATAACGATCCTTTGGTGAATCCAGATTCAATTTTTAAGAAAAGGCCTAAGGGCGCGATTTCTGAGGAAACAATTTTTATTAATTTAAAGTCGAGCCCCAACACATTGTGCCCGTTGTTTAGCTCGACACATTACGACAGTATAGTCCTCGACCAGATTTTCGAAAGTGCATTTACAATCGATAAGAAAATGACTTGGATATATAGTGAAAATGCAATAGTGTCATTTAATGAAAGTGAAGACCATACAGCGTATATAGTAAAATTACGTAAAGGGGTCACGTGGCATGATGGCACACCTGTTACTGCACATGATATGGTATTTTCATATGACGTTGTGTTAGATGAAAGGGTGCCTATTGTTTCTTTTAGGGATGAAGTTAAAAATTTTACGACATGTGTTGCGATTGATGATTATACTGTGAAGTATACTTCATCTGGAAAAATTGCGACTACCAAAGTGTCACTGCAATCCATTCCGATTATACCAAAACATCTCTATGAAAAAGAGCGGGAAGCATTTCCAGATTTAAAAACAGGTACATACTACAACACACTTGCTAGGCATCCTGTTGGGAACGGTCCTTACAAAATTGTTGAATGGATTGAAAATGATAAAATAGTATTGGAGCGATATGAAAATTTTGTTGGTGAAAAACCTTATTTTAAACGGGTAGTTTATAAGATTATTCAAGATTTAACGGTAGCGTTGTTAACTTTTGAAAAAGGTGAACTAGATGTATTTGAAGCAATCAAGCCAAAACAATTTGCCAAAGAAACAAATTCAGAATCATTTAAAAATGTTGGATATAAAGCATGTGGTAAGGAATGGACATATGATTATATCGGTTGGAATCAAGATGGTTCAAATCCATTTTTTAACGACAAGCGGGTACGTTATGCAATGACCCATGCTTTAAATATTGATTTAGTCTTTGATCAAGTGTATTACAATTTGGGTACCCGCTGTTATGGTACCTATCACCCAGATTCGTGGATGTTTAATAATAACATAAAGTTACTTGAGCATGATCTAGAGAAATCAAAAAAATTACTTGATGAAGCGTTGTGGTTAATTGATGAAAACGACGGTTGGCGTTACAAGATGATCGATGGGCATAAAGTAAAATTCGATTTCGAAATTATGATACCGCAAGGTTCCGCCACTGCACCGCAAATTGCAGCAATATTTCAAAAGACATTAAAAAAATTAGGCGTTGAATTAAAAACACGCACATTTGAATGGGCAACATTTATTGAGAAAATGTTGAAGCATGAATATATGGCTCAAATCTCAGCTTGGGGAACCGGTTCTGACCCAGATGGTGGTTGGAATATTTGGCGAACAGAACAATATAAAGAGGGGCGTAACACTGGTGGGTATGCAAATGCGCGCGTTGACGAATTATTTTTTCAAGGTCGTCATGAATTCAGTAAGCTTAAACGTGCTGAAATATATAAGGAAATTCAGAAAATATTGTATGATGATCAACCATATTTATGGTTAAGAAACAGAGTTAATTTAAGTGTTGTCAATAAAAGGATATCAGGTATTTCTTTTAGCCCAAGGGGTATCATGACTTTTTATCCATCTCAACGTAACTGGTGGATCGACACAATCTCGCATTAATTTGAGGTTAAGATCTAAATAAAGTAAAAAATAAATGATAAATTATATTATTAGAAGATTATTCATTGCAATGTTTACATTGGTAGGTATTACCGTTGTGACATTTTGTATTACACGATTGGCACCAGGTGATCCTGCGATGGCGATGACAGCTGGTGTGCAAGATCCTAAAGCATCAGCAGCCGCATATGAGCAACTGCGAGAAAGGTGGGGGCTTGATAAACCAATCTATATGCAATACTTTTCATGGGTAAAGGGGATGGCTGTATTAGATTTTGGAGAATCAATGTCGTCAGATAGTCGCCCGGTCATCGATAAAATCCGACCTCGACTTTGGCCAACGATGTCGTTGGCGTTATTGGCAATAGGACTATCATTGAGTTTATCAATACCTATTGGCATATGGTCAGCAGCAAAACAAAACAGTTATTTTGATACCATCACCAGTACTGTTTTGTATGCTTTGTATTCGGTGCCGAGTTATGTGATGGCTGTACCACTGATATTATTATTAGGGGTAAAATGGGATATCCTGCCCTTTCAAGGGATGATGTCTGACAATTACGACACATTATCTACAATGGATCAGTTAATTGATATCGTAAAGCATTATGCAATGATTACTTTTTGTTTTAGTTATGGTGCTTGGGCTTATTATGCACGTTTTGTGAGACAAAATATGTTGGAAGTTGTGCGGCAAGATTATATCCGTACCGCACGCGCCAAAGGGGTTCAAGAATTTAATATTATTCTTAAACATGCTTTTCGTAATACGCTTATTCCTATCGTAACGTTGTTAGGATTGATTTTGCCGGAAATTATTGGAGGGTCAGTTATTTTAGAAGTGATGTTTAATTGGCCAGGCATTGGCCGTCTATTCTTTGATTCTATGATGCAAAGAGATTATACTACGATTATGGCCATTTCTACGAGTACGGCGGTATTGGTGCTTGTAGGGACATTGATATCAGATTTAAGTTATGTGTTAGTCGATCCAAGGGTAAGCTATGAGTGAATCTATAAAACAAGAATTATCACGTAGTTTTTGGAGCAATGTATCTCATCGGTTTTTTAAAAACAGACGCGGTGTGATTGGTTTGCTATTTGTAATGGCAATGATTTTGGTATCTATATTCAGCTCTTTAATTGCATCAGATCAACCAATTGTGTGTAAATATGAGGGTAAACTTTATTTTCCTGCCGTTGTGGAAATATTTCAATTGCGTAATACCAATAAGCATTGGATTAATAAAAGTAAACCATTTAGATATCCTTCATTTGAAGCGCGAGAAGATTTGGATCCCAGTGCATTTGCGATTTGGCCATTAATCCCATATAGTGAATATGACCAAACAAATCATTTTAGTCAACCGCCGTCTAAAATACATTGGCTCGGCACAGATGGGTTGGGTCGTGATATTGCAGCACGTATGATTCATGGCACTTCGGTTGCCGTTCAAGTTGGCTTTATCTCTATGGGGATCGCATCTATAATTGGTATTTTTTTGGGTGGGTTGGCTGGTTATTATGGCGGTTGGATTGATATTATTATTAGCCGTGTGATTGAAGTTGTGATATGTTTTCCTGTGTTTTTTTTAATTTTGTCGATTTTAGTTTGGCTTGATCCTAGTATTATTAATGTCATGATTGTATTGGGTTTAACACGATGGACTTCAATTGCCCGTTATACACGTGGCGAATTTTTACGATTAAAAGGGCAAGATTTTGTAATGGCGGCACAAGCAATGGGGTTAAGCAATATGCGTATCATGTTTAAACATATATTACCCAATGCATTGGCGCCAGTGATGGTCAGCATAACTTTTGGGATTGCTGCTGCAATTTTGATTGAATCTGCTTTAAGCTGGCTTGGTTTTGGTGTACAGGCACCTTCGCCATCATGGGGTAATTTGTTACGTACTGGATATGATTCATTGCGTGATGCACCGTATATGGTCTATCCTCCATGCGTAGCTATATTTATGGCAGTGATGGCATACAATCTTGTTGGTGACGCATTAAGGGATGCGATTGATCCTAGATTAAATTAGTTTTTTTTCGTAAAATAGTTTTTAAAACAGTCGATTTTAAATGGATAGGAGTATTGATGTCCAGCGATATATTAGTAGAAGTAAAAAATCTTAAAACACATTTTGATACCCCTGCGGGCGTTGCACGTGCAGTTGATGGTGTGTCGTGGTCTGTTGATCGGGGCAAAACGTTGGCCATTGTAGGCGAAAGTGGTTCAGGAAAAAGTGTTACAAGTTTGTCTATACTAAAACTTATTCCATCACCGCCAGGTAAAATTGTTGCGGGAGAAATTTTGTTTAATGGACAAGATTTGGTCAAAGCAACAGAGGCTGAAATGCGCAAGATTCGTGGTAATGATATTGCAATGGTGTTTCAAGAGCCAATGACCAGTTTGAACCCGGTATATACCGTTGGGCAACAAATTGTCGAGGCCATTGAACTTCATCAAGACAAAAAAAACAAAGTGGCTTTAGACCATGCTGTTGAAATGTTACGCTTGGTTGGTATTGCAGACCCAGACCAGCGTGTAAATGAATATCCACATCAATTGTCAGGTGGTATGCGTCAACGTGTTATGATTGCGATGGCATTGAGTTGTGATCCATCGCTTTTAATTGCGGACGAACCGACAACAGCGCTTGATGTAACGATTCAGGCTCAGATTTTAGATTTGATCAAAGATCTACAAAAGAAAAATAATATGTCGGTGTTGTTAATTACACATGATTTAGCTGTAGTAGCGGAAAATGCTGATGATGTGGTTGTTATGTATGCTTCCAACGTGGTTGAACATTGTGATGTGTTTTCATTATTTAAAAAACCGTTACATCCATATACCATGGGGCTACTTCGTTCGTTACCGAAACTTGGTGAAAATAAATCGCGATTAGATGTTATCCCTGGAAATGTACCTGATCCATTAAGTTTTCCTTCAGGTTGTAAATTTCATAATCGTTGTCCGTTTGTACAAGGTGAAATTAAATGTTCAACTGAGTCTCCTGAGTTAATTGAAATTATTCCTGGTCGCAAAGTAGCATGTTGGAAAGCAAAAGAAATATTAGATGGGGTTTTATCTATTGACGAGGGGTACAATTATGCAGAATGATATAGTATTAGAGGTAAAAGATTTAAAAACCCACTTTCCGATCCAAAAGGGCTTATTACGAAAAGTGGTAGGGCATGTGAAGGCGGTTGATGGTGTTTCATTTACGATCAAAAGGGGGAAGACATTAGGGCTTGTAGGTGAAAGTGGTTGTGGTAAAACAACTGTTGGGCGAACCATATTGAATTTAATAGACGCCACTGGTGGCACTGTTAAGTTTGAAGGCGAAGAGGTGCTTGTCAAGCGTGGAAAAGAGATGCGAAAATTACGCCGTGATATGCAACTTATTTTTCAAGACCCATATGGATCTCTTAACCCTCGCATGACTGTTGGAAATATTGTTGGGGAAGCGCTTACAGCCCATGGTATAGCTAAAGGGGACAAGCGAAATGAAATGGTAAAATCTTTACTCGTAAAGAGTGGTTTGTCAGCAACGCATGTGAATCGATATCCACATGAATTTTCAGGCGGCCAAAGACAACGTGTAGGCATTGCGCGTGCATTAGCGTTACAGCCGAAATTGATTATTTGCGATGAACCAGTTAGCGCACTTGATGTATCTATACAATCTCAGGTTGTGAATTTATTACAAGATTTACAAGAAGAATTAAATTTAACGTTTTTGTTTATCGCACATGACCTTGCAGTTGTTGAACATATATCAGATTATGTTGCTGTGATGTATTTAGGACGCATCGTTGAGTATGCGCCATCAGATGAATTGTATGCAAATCCACAGCACCCATATACCAAGGCATTGATGAGTGCTATACCGCAACCTGATCCTAATAAGCGAACAAATAGAACAATCCTTGAGGGAGAAGTGCCTAGTCCAAGCAACCCCCCATCAGGTTGTCCCTTTCATCCGCGTTGTCCCCAAGTAAAAGATGAATGTATAACAAACGTCCCCACACTTGAAAATAAAGCCCAATGCAATGAGCACATTGTATCATGCTGGATGGTTTAGCTGTTTTAGTTTTGTGACTGTTTCTTTATTGATCTTCTTGTTATACCTAGCGTCTGCGTAGGTTCGATAGAATTTTGAGATGTGTGACAAATCTTTTTGGGTTTTATAATGTTCGATGCGATTTGCAAAATGGTGGATAGTTTCATCGTTGGCTCTGTATAATTGATATTTTGTACACCGTTTATCCATTTTTGATAACAACTTATGCATTACAATTAAGTGTGGGCATTTCTTTGTTTGATGAGAAAAATCCATTCTACGATATATATATGCAAAAATGATAATCAGTATGATCAGTAAGGCAAATTGTCCCAAAGGGTGAAAAAGGAGGTATTTACCAAAACTGATTATTTTTTGTATACACCAAAATAAAACACCAGATAAGCCTTCTTTATACATTTTTGCACCGACTTGCGCTTGTAAGAATTGTGCAAAATCAAGAATACTATCATCTCCGTTAGCGTCTAATTGTGGAACGCCCGTAGAGACAGTTGCTTCTACGGTAATCCATTGTGACTTCTCTTGATGCCATGCTTCTACCCAAGCGTGCGCATCTTTATTATATGCAATCCAATATCCGCCGTTATGATTATAATTAGATGTGACAAAACCAGTGACGTAACGTGTTGGGACATTACCATAGCGAAGCAATAGTGCTGCAGCGGTTGCAAAGTATTCGCAATGTGCAGGTTTTTTTGGTTTTGATAGTAAAAAATAATTCATTGGCTCGAGATTGTTTGGTATTCCTATTCCAAGATGATATTTGTAATTGTTAGAAAAATATTTACAAACACGAGAAATTTTTTCTTCAGTTGTGGTGGCATTGCCAAATATATTCTTAGCTAATTCACCTATTTCTGGAGATAGTGATATAGGTATGTAGCTGCAAAATGATTTGTAGTGATTTGATACTGTTTCAGCTTTACTTCGAAGTGATTTATAAAATGTATAATCAACACCGCTAAGAAAATTCTCGGGTTCAATATCGCCGTCTTCTCTAATTACAATGCTGTCACAATGGATTTCGATAAATTCACTACTAAGTAAGGTAAAGATTGCACCGTCAAGATCAGGTGCAGGCCATACTTGATAAGCTTCTAGCGGTTTATTATATTCATTTTTGAGTTGAAACATATTATCATTTAATTTATAAATATTACCCAACTCAATCGTTGAGACCGTAGGCGCCTGTTTATCTGTGGCGTTTGAAGTCCATCGACCGTGAATGTATTGATCAAAAGTTTTTCCCCTTAGATATTTCGGTGAAGATTTGCTAAAGATACGTAAACTTACGGCATTCTTATTTCCTTCCTTTATCTTTGCGATTGTACTTAAATTTCCGCTGTTTGAAAACCCAACGGTACTGCTCTTTCTAGAAGTTGTTGTCCATTGTTGTAAATACACAATAGGATCAGATATTATAATATTTTGGACTTGGGTTGAATGTTTGTTTAAAAATAATGTAAAAAAGTAACTAAGTAATATTGAAGTTACTAAAATACCAAATAGAATTCGTGATCGAGTTGAAGCCATCATTGTGTGCAAATTTGATATTGAATGCTTATATAATAAACAGTAAATTGGCACGCATATGGTATATAGTATAGTAAAACAAATAATGATTTTATTAGTGCCTGCCCCATCTATTTGTTGACCACAACTACATATGACTAAATACCCTACTAAAGGTAAGGTTGGTGACATTTTTTTATTTTCTGGTGACGGGAAAAATAAAAATAAAACCATAATCATTAATAACGCTTTACCTATTGCATACCACTGCAACGTAACTACTCCGGATATGGAGGCTGGGGATGTTATCCTGTAGTAACTTGCAAATAATAAAGCAATTGACAAAAAGGTAACAACATACTGGAATGGACTTAAGTTCCATTGATACTTTTTGCTAACCCCTAGTATAGCGATTAAAATTGAGAAAATAGGAAAAATCCAGGAGTACTCAGCGTTCGATGTTAATGCCATTAATAATGCAACGATAAGCATCATCGTTAGGCCAACGGCTCTTTGTGGATATTCGTTCATGAGATGTTTCTCTCAAGTATGTCCTTGGTTCTGTATTCAATAACATAAGGGGAAATGTTGCTGTCTTCGTGATAATCATCAGAGAGTTTTTTGTCTGAAATAATATAAACTTTTATAGCCAATCCATTTTCCAATGCAAGGTCTACCATTTCTTTTCTAGATTTATTCCAATCTAAAAATATAAATACAACACCCGAGGTGCTTAATATTGCATCAGATAATGTAGAGGTCAGTTCTTCGAATGGATTTGAATGGGTGGGGGTAATACCAGCCAGTATTTCAAGGATATGATCAAATTGATCTTGGTTTTTTCTGGTATGAAAGGTATATACTTTTTCACCTGTCGCCAGTAGGTCTATTATATCTTCACTGTTTGAAAGTGAGTGTACGATTGAGGCACTCATGCTAATGGCAGCCTCAATGCTTTTATATCCAAATTTTTTGTGTAACCGATCATGTTTAGAAAGTTGTGTGTCTAGAACGACTGCCACATGGCTAAAATATTCTTCGTTGTATTCTTTTACAACAGGAATACCGATGCGTGCCCAAGCATGAAAATCGATATGTCTTGGGTTGTCACCATAATTGAATTCTCTATTGCCAATGTATTCTGGCGATTCACCGACAGATGCCGATTCAATAATACCACCTTGTTGATAACAACTTTTGGCTCCAAGGGCAATTGGAGGTATTTGGGTAAATAATGGTACAACTGTCATGACTGATTTTTGGGATGATTTATAACCAAATCTAAAAAAGTTAAAAGGAAAACTACTGTAACATTTTGGTTCATTCATTGTAAATATGCCACGTTTTAGTGGCGTAAAGATAAATGTAAGATTTGCGGATTGATATGGAGCAAGCGTATCGATTTGTAACTCGTTCGTTTCATATTTGATATATGTTTCCATTTCAGTTGGTGCTAGTGAGATGTCAAAAATAGGAATCGACTTGGTGTTTGTTATTGTAAACGTAGTTATTGATTTTTTTCGGGCAACAGTGCTTTGTGGTAAATGCCCCTTTATGGTTACTTTTGGTGAAAAGAGCATGCCTGTAAAATAAAATAAAAGAATCAATACAGAGATAGCTGCAGTGACAGGGTGCATTGCTTTTTCGATGTCAATAACCATTAATAAAGTTATTGTTATGCCCGTTAGAAGATATATGGCGTTGAGTGTGAATTTAAATCG
>Ga0255039_10000677_pt1 | contig 11110 bp, 9 predicted proteins | sample BC1_12_1_MG_FD_181713 | JGI IMG/M metagenome (GOLD analysis project Ga0255039, IMG submission 181713) | Seawater microbial communities from Strait of Georgia, British Columbia, Canada - BC1_12_1 | ecosystem: Environmental > Aquatic > Marine > Strait | place: Canada: British Columbia | collected... | reverse complement strand
AATTTGCCCCACGGAGGCGGGGAGACTTGGTTATGGAAACAGTATTAACGCACGCACTTAACTTTATCTTGTAATTGCATTAACGTGTAGGTGCACAATTATTGTTAGCCTATCTTAAATATTAAAGTAAACTTTAATCAAAAAATCATGATTACCTATGGGACGGTTGTGAAACCATTTTTGAGATAAACCATAATAGGCTATCAGACTGATATTACATTATATGGTGATAATTGTGTTAATGGAGAAAGCATTGCTGATAACAGCATTGGGGAGAGAACGGTTGCATGTTGCGCCGCTACGTGTCGATAGACGGCTACATCGCCTAACAACGACCTACTCATGCTGATTGCACTTTCGGCGACATATAGCTTGGTGGTATTACATAATCACGCCGCATTCAATATAAAAAACTGGGAGGGCGGATCCCACTTGGTGTTGCCGTAACAACCCAAGTGGAAATCCGTCCAACCAGAACTAAATGCGTCTTTAAAATTAACCCAGCAAGGATAAGACACCTTGAGGGGCGAAATTCGCTTGTCCCAAGATACTTGTAGAAGACTGCACAAGAATCTGTGACCGCGTCATTTTCGATGTCTCAGCGGCAAAGTCTGTATCCCTAATTGCTGATTCTGCAGCTGCTAGGTTTTCATTTGTAACCCTTAAGGTATTCATGGTTGTCTCTAATGTGTTCTTAGAGAAATTACCCAATCGACCTCGTAAGCCTGTAATATCTTTGATCGCAGAATTTAAGATATTCTGCGCTGTTACTTTATTATCACTCGTTAAACTGTTGGCACCACCACTCTTGAGGGTATTTAAGAACCCATCACTGGCGTTACCTAATCTACTGGCAATAACACTTTGAATACCGATTGGCTCTAAGCCTAAACCGTTCACTTCTGAACCGAGTGAAAAATCACTACCGCCAGCTGTAATATCAAAACGCATATCACCGCCACCTGAAAGGGCAACTGCTGTGCCAGCTGTAACATCGATTTCAGCATCTAATACTGCAGTACGAATGTTCAGTGTTTTGCCTGAACCTGTCGCAGCCGCACCATTCACCGTAGCGCCAATATCAACACCAGCGTCTTTAAGTGTTTGCACTTGCGTACCACCTGCAGATGCTTGTAATGCAAAGTTATTAGTATTAATTGTACTACCATCAAGTACCTCGACACTTACAAATGCATCAGAACCGAAATCGAAACTTTCCATTGTAAGGGCAGATGAAGATGTAGATGCAGAAACACCAGTAATTTCTTTCACCGCATTGATCGCTGTAGCCATTGCACTATTGCTTGCACCTGCCACAAATGATATTTCTGTGGTACCACGATTACTACCTATTTGTAGTGTCATACCACCACTTGAAGAAAGTGCGGCACCACTCATATAGGCTAACCCTTGTTCAGCTACCGTAGTGATATCAACAGTTACTGCCATAGTTGCGCCATCAATTAATTTGGCACTTTTGACATTTACTTCTGCAAAGTTGGTACTACTTACACCTGAATTGGTATAATCTAAGTTACCATCGAGAAGCTTGATGCCTGCGAATTCTGTCGTATTGGCAATACGATCGATTGAATTGATGATTGAGTCTACCTGAGATTGATTCGCATCAATTTCTTCGGCACTCATACCACCTTTGTTAGCCGCTTCACCTAATAAGGCTTGCACATCTAACAACATAGAACTCACCTCTTGTAAAGAACCTTCAGCGGTATTTACAATGGTGTTGGCACGTTCAGCGTTTTTAATCGCTGTTTCTGTACCGCGCATCTGCTTACGCAAATTTTCAGATGCAATCAAACCAGCAGGATCGTCTGCTGCAGTGTTAATTCTTAAACCTGTACTTAATTTCTTTAACGATGAATTTAGCGCTTGAGTGTTTTTATTTAAAACACGACCGCCAACCATGGCTGTTATATTTGTATTAATTCTACTCATTTTGTTCAACCTCCGAACAAATAGTGGTGCTTGTAGTACTTAACTTTGCTGGGTTATCAATGACGCCTTTAGTTCAAATGAATCTGCTCTTCATTTTCCTGAACTAACATGAGCTTACATTGCCACAAACACCTGGGTGTATTATATATTCTAATTAAACGAAAAATTAAAAATTCTAAAATAACTTCTAAACATCTCTATAAATAAAGATGCCTTTACCACTTAAATTTACATACGCTACCCTCCGTGGTCTATGATGTGTTTAGTTTGTTTTGTCATTTTATCATTCCTATAACTTTTTATTCTATATTCATTATGAAAGATTATTTTATTCTTTCACCCAACTCATCGTCGCAACTATTGACCTACTTTAGAAAACAAATTTAAAATCTCTATATAGGACAACTTTTTTGATATATGACCAATTATTTATAGTTATCGGTTATATATTTTTCACAATGCGTCCAATAAAACTTCCAGAACGCCTCATGCCATAGAAACGACTCAAGCACTCAAAGCAAATAACTACTCACCGCATGCACTACTTGATCTATATACTGCTTTATAATATGTCCATATAATAATAAAGGTCTTATAAAACAAAACAGTAAATCGTTTCTAGTAATAAATATTTCGGTTACATCTATCATTTGGATGACATTCCAATTTTATTTCTTGTTATCAGAACATGTTGAGCACAATGTCTGCACAACCATATAACGACCATATAAATACGGACGTCATTTGTTTTTTATAATTATTTTTGATGCGTGTTGTTTACAAAGAAGGTCATCTCATTATGAGACCATAACTTATTTAGTATGATCAAAGTATGGTGTTATGGGGTGACTGAATACCATTATGATATATGTTTACGATATTAGCTTTCTACGAGCAGCGCATAATGCACGACTTACGAGGCAGCGTGTCACTTCGTATACTTAAGGGGTATAACGCACTCTTCTTGCCACATAACATTTTGGGGGTGGTACGCGCTGTCACACCATTTTGGGTCCAATAAAAAAAAGACACAACAGATGCCGATATCTGTTGTGTCTTTTGTTGAGTGACATATTTCATGATTATCAAATCAAGGACGGTGATTTGACCGGTTAAGGATTCATGGTATCAATGTCATATATATTGTGCGCATCTACATTTCCTGTTTTAATCTAATAAAGAATGCACACGCTCTGCATTATAGTTGGCTAAGGCCGATAAACTTTTTTCTGGATTATCTAAGAGCTCACCCTGCAATGTCGCCACGATGATCGCGGCTAAATCTGCCCCAATAATATTGGCCGCAGCTGCATCTTGATTTTCTTGGATCACTGATACTGTATCTTGAGCGGTATCTGTCTCTATACTTTGCTCATCTTTAACAACGATACTGTTTGCATTGTTTTTAAACGTTGGATTTGCGTCCAAGCGGTTGTTATTAATTTGAATACTAATGATTCGATCCTCCTAAGGAGAGGTTGTATTTTTAATTTAATTGGCACGTATGCCATGCTACGATCACCGATAGCATCAAGTCGACTTACTGTAACAGCGCCAATACCGATTGCGGCGCTGAATTGGCTAAACCAAGTACCGACGTACCTGCTTGCACCAACACCTGACTACGGGTTAATTGTGCTGTTTCAAAAGCAAAGTCTGCATCACGAATCGCAGATTCTGCAGCGGTCACATTTTCTAAAGAGGTTCTAAGGGAATTTGCATTGGTTTCAAGGGTATTACGTTCGAAGGCACCCAATCGTCCACGCATCACAGCAATTTGTTGTATCGCTTCTTCGATAATATCTGAAGCGCCGGTAAATTGTCCTGCAACCAATGATTTTGAGCCACCCGTCAGCACTTCACTTAAGAAACCATTTTCTTGGGAACCCATATTACTCGCATGTACTGATTTCAAACCAATACTGATCTGCTGTTGTTGATCAATTTTTGGACCGATTTGGAATAGAAATCCACCGCCGGTAATTTGAAAATTGGTACTATTTCCTACAACAAATGGCGCTTCAAGGGTCATGTTTAAACTTAGACCACCTGAATTATATGTGACGTCGCGACCGATGCCAGTAATAGAGGCACCATTAATTGCAACAGCAATGTCGACACCTTCATCTCTTTGCGTTGCTACACCAGTGCCAGCACCAGTCATTACATTTGCACTCGCGCCACTAGGTAAGGTCCTAACGGAAATAAATGCATCTGATCCATAATCAAGACTATTAAATGTTACACTTGAACCACTTGCCGCAGCGGTTGCACCAATGACACCTGATAAATTATTTATCGCCGTGGCTATTTGCGTCATTGACGTATTACTAATAAAGGAGAGCACCTCGACACCACGGTTGGTCGAAATCTCAAATACAGTTGTGGCTGCTAAAGCTGTTGCATCATTCGATAGAAATAGTGCACCTTGTTCTGCAGACACAGTACCTGTGACAGTGACATCAAGGTATGGTTGTTCACCTAATTGCGCATTGTTCACTTCCAATTGGGTAATTGATGAAGTCACAACACCCGAGGTTTGATATCCCAACGAGCCGTTAAGTAATTTTCGGCCAGCAAAGGTCGACGTATTTGCAATTCGGGTAATACTTTGTATTGCCGAGTCGACCTGCAACTGATTCGCCTTGATTTCTTCTGTACTAAGTGCACCAACGTTAGCAGATTCAACGGCCAAACCTTTAATATCAATCAATAGATTGGCGACTTCAGCTAAAGATGCTTCTGCAGTTGCAATGACATTACTGGCGCGTTCTGTATTGGTAATTGCCTTACCGAGACTCGCAATTTCTGCCCGTAATGTTTCAGATGCAATCAAACCAGCTGGGTCATCTGATCCTTTAGAGATCCGCAAACCAGTACTAAGCCGCTGAAGCGTTTGGTTTAGCTCTCGATTTGACCGCACCAAATTCATCTGTGCTGTCATTGATGGAATATTCGAATTTATACGTACCATGAGGTAAATCCTCCTTGACTCAAACCCGCATCCGTGCGGTCGGCTTCTTGCCTATTTAGGGTTAATCACCATCCTGGTGATGAAACTTTTGACTAGGTTTAGCTGTTTCAGTGAGTCAAGTACCTTTTTTAGCTAACCCGTGTTCGTCACAAACAATCTTTTAAATACGTTATAAAAGATGTTATTTTTTACACTACACTATTTCTTTTTCTTCTTCCTTGGAAAGGCACCACTGTTTTCTACATTGGTGATATCTTCCAAGCTCACATTAGCAGCTTGTCTGTTTTCCGTTTTAATGGATTCGTAAACTTCTTTACGATGCACAGGTATTTGCTGCGGCGCATTAATACCAAGCCGAACTTTGTCGCCTCGGATATCGACCACGGTGATTTCAATATTATCACCAATCATGATCGTTTCATCTTTTTGTCTGCTTAAAACCAGCATCCCTTGCTCCTTTACCCAATTGGGTAAGTTATGATCTGCATCCGTGCAGACCTTAGGTGTGTAACCTTACTAAGGATCACATCACTTATTCTTAATTCATCACAAGACCAACATGTGGCCTACAAAACCGGTTTGACGACTTATGCCGTTCTCGAAACCTTCTGCTCTGGTGATACATCAAGATTAACCAAAGGATGACGGGTTTTATATTTCTTTTCAGAAAGCACTAACTGTCTACCCTGACAATTACGGGCATTGATTACTAATGGACCTTGCATATTGCCGGTAAGCATACGATCGATCTTATTAATTATAATCAAGACTTGTGCATCGGCCATATTATCTAAGCCAATCTCTTTAAAATCATCTTCCTTGATCGGGACCTGGTAGTTCGGTTCAAATAGCAATGGATCACTTACTACGAATGCCAACTCTGGACGACTGATTGATTGCAACCAAAAGAAATTACCTTCTTCGTTGGTTTGCAATAAAACAAATTTAGGGTCTTCTGGAAAACCTAAAATGCCTTTATCAAAATCCATAATTCGTAAATCATCTACTTCTATATCACCGAAACGTGTTGTTTTGACCTTCATGGTTCAAAACCTCCTTGGCCGTTGTAGGCCACCATCCTGGTTGTTCCTATCCTAAAAACAATACCATTATTGTTTTTATGCCGGAATCCATCCGACAGTGCCTTCTGTAGCACGAATAATATGTTTGCATCTGGCGAGTCGCCAAATGTTATTACCTTAAATAATCCAAAAGCGATTCACTCGATATTTGCGCAGCAGTTCCTAAATTCGCCTGATACGCCGTTTGTAAATTTTGAAAACGTGTAATCGCTTCTGTAAAATCTATATCTTGAATTTCACTACGTAAAATTTGTAATGAAGCAATATTATCATCCATACGATAATCTTGATTGATCAGCTCTTGACTTTGTGCTGAAATATCACCGTAGTGATTAATAAGTGATTTAATGTCCGCTTCGATTTTTTTTGTTGCTTGACTAATGCCTTGTTTACTGCCAGCTTGTAGCGCATCGCGTAATGCAATTAAATGCGAAAAGACCCCCTCGGGAGCAACCCTATTTGTATCTGTTCCATTAAATGTTGGGCCAACAACACCACCAGCACCTGTTGCAATACCAAGTTCTTCAGCAATATGATAATTATTTAGGCTATCTGGATTGTCACCTACAATTAAGTTGCCACCACCACCACTGGTATCAATTAAACGAATACCATTACCTGTTGGATTTAGTGACGCAAAAACGGTACCTGCTGTTGCAGCATTCACCAACGTAATCACATCATCAACTGTTTTAGCCGTTGAGACATTTATATCCCAGCTGCTTGGCGGTACAGTAACAACGCCAGGTGTACCATTTTTTGCGGTAATCCGAATATAACCATCATCGCCAGTGCCATCAAGCCCCTTCACGTGTACACCAGTACCCCCATTAAATTCTGATAGTTTTGAAGAAGTGGTCATAGAACGAATACCAAGATCGGTTGCTGTCGAACCGCCATTTTCGCCAATACTCATGGTGACACCACTTAATTGGTTAAATATATTGATACCCGTTTTGTCTGCATTAATCTCTGCTCGAATCGCAGGGCTTGCCGCATTAATTACATTCAACATCCCCTCAACTGTTGTCGCTGTTGAAATATCAATATTTATGGTTTGTGTACCTAATTCCACGACCATACCAGAACCATTATCGATGCCCGCCCCGCCTCGCAAATCTGCGAGCAGCGTTGCAGGCGTAAGGCGAGCATCGACGTCCTGGCTAATTGATGGTGAAATAGCATTCGTACCTAGAATGCCCAAATCACTTGCAGTATGTCCGGTGCTTATTTCTGAAACAGTTGTTGCACCGTTAAACTGTAAACCTGTAGGTGGTCCTACTACTAATGAAACAGATGCGCCAATACCGGCAGCCTCTGTATTTATTTTATTTATCACATCATCTATAGTTATCGCTTTAGACAAATCAACCGTAACAGAACCACCGCCAGTGTTGATTGAAATGCTACCATCACGAATACCCATATTATTGGCACCTTGAAGGTCAGATAGTAATGTTGCAGTAGTCAGTTGCGGCGTTAAATCTTCAATGCCAAGTACTTGACTACTTACACCACCAAAAATGGCATTACCGTCTGCTGTAAAATCTGCCATTAAACTAGATGATACTTGCGTTTGTTTTTCGCTGGGCGACCCAGTATACAATATACCATTACTTTGATTGGTAAATGGTGATGTTGCAACCCCATCACCGCCAAAGACAAAACCACCTAATGCCGATTCTTTATTAGCTAGATTCATGAGACCGTCAATCAAAGATTGTACGATTGTCACCTCTGCCTGTACATTATCTACAACGTCAGGATGATTTTTTAACCCAATTGATTCAGCTTGTTCTACCAATGTCAATGCTTCACCCATTGATGCACCCGCTTCATCTAACACGCTATTGGCGAATCTAATGTTACTTTTAAATTGTTCTGATTCATAAAGTTGATTATTTAAGTGCATAATGGTAATAGATTCGGCTGGCGAATCACTTGGACGTGCAATACGATGCCCGCTAACCAACTGATCCTGCGTCTCAAAAAGAGAGGCTTGATTCTTGCGGATATTACGCAAAAGCAAATTTGTTTGCATTTGCATACTCACACGAGAAAAACTACCTGGCCTTATAGGTGATGCCATGATCCAATACCTTTATTAAACTTTCATATTTCTTGGTTTCATTACCAAGCTAACTATTTATTTTCGTGGCTTACACCAAAGCAAGCACTTCATCCATTAAATCATCTATAACACTTATATAACGCGAAGACCCTTGCATGAGTCTCTGGTAAACAATCATATCTACAGCTTCTTCATCTAATGAAACACCACTTACAGAATCCCGTTCTGCCTGCAATGTTTGCACAACGATTGAAGCTGACTCTAAATTGTCAGTGGCACCTTTTAAGTCTGCACCCATTTGGCCCATCATCTGTGAAAAATGTTCTGCAAAAGTTAACCCACTTAATGAATCAACGCCACGCGAAGTAAATTGACTTATCAATAATGATGCAGCAGTTGAAAGATGATCTTCTGTTAATCCAGTACGCACATCAATATCTACAGAATTTGAGCCTTCAAAGAAGGTGTTAATGCCCATTACTGCCAAGAAATTTGTACCGTCTTCTGCATCTTCAGGACCTTTAAAATTAAAGGTTTCGGTATTATTGTCTGATTCAATCGTTAAATACCCAGATGAATCGAGTGTTGCAGTGATTCCATTAACGGCATTAATGGATGCCGTAACAGATGCTAAAGTACTATCTGTACCATCAATGCCTATTTGTACATCGATATCTGAAGTAGTCGTTTGTCCTGCATCATCTGTTACAACTATCGAAAAGCGACCGTTAGTCACTGGCCACTTCAGGGCTGAGGCTGTTGCATTACTTAATTCAGCCGTAGTATCCAAAGCGCCAAATGTACTTCTCACTTTGGAAAAGCCTTCTGCTGCACCACCCATTGCATGAGCATGATTCACTTCTAAGATTAAACTGCCGACAAAATCATCAAATTCTTCAATTAAATTGCCAAGATGTTCATCACGTGCCAAAATTAATCCATGAATTTTGCCACTTTCAGTTTGTATTGTTAAATCGTTATCTTTAAACCTAACATCTACTAAAACTTCACCGCCACCTTGTTGCACTTCTGTATATGTTAATCCACGTGTTTCACCATATTGAATCAAAGGTTCATTGCCGATAAATACATTTACAGAACCACCTTCAGCTTCGACTGTATGAATTTCTATTAATTCACTCAATTCACGTAATAATGCTTCTCGTTGATCACGTAATGCACCAGCTGCGCCTGGTACACCAGATTCACTTGTAGCAATTGCACTATTTAAAAGCGCGATTTCTCCAGAAACTTTATCAGCCTCAACAACTTGACCTCTGATTTCTGCATCAATATCACCTTGAATACGCCCGATTTCTTGACGTCTTTCTCGAATAAAATTACCAATGCCCCTACCCTCAATAAGCACTGCACTTCTCGCTGCACCATTTTCTGTTTGATTAGCCACATCATTAAAACGGGTAAACAATCTTGATAACCTGCTTGATAAACCTATACCACTACCATTGACATCAGTAGCCAATGATTGAAATGCCGATTCTGCCCTTGCGATTGCTTTTTGCTGCATGTTATGAGATTCCATTTCACTCATCGCTATTCGTAACCGACCGTTTAATGCGTCATCAAACAAACTGTTAATACCAGCAATACCAACACCAGTGCCTGAATATTTTCCTTGTACTATCGAATTCAATGAAGTCGGGTTCAAACTAACCCGCTGGCGCGAATATCCAGGCGTAGCTGCATTAGACATATTGTTACCGACAACTGATAATCCAGCTTGTGCGGCATTCATGCCTGAGCGACCTATTTGTAATGCACCATTAATTAACGACATTATATTATTTGTTAAATCCTTTTACGCAATAGCATCTATGATGCGCGTTTGTTCTAGCATTTGTGGTTTTTGTCCACTACGTTGATATAAACCTATATTGTTACCATGTTGACTTATTGCTGTTATAATTGAGTCAAAATGTCCCATTATCTTTTTAAGCGTTGTTTTACAAATTGAATTTAAACTTTGAATTTTCAATGCGACATCTTTTAACATCGCAGCCAATGCCATAATACGTCCCCTAAGCGGTTCGCCCGCTGCATCAGCAAGTTCTTTAGCAGTGATCGTATGCTCGCCCAATCGTGGCAAATAATGTCTCGCTGCACTTTGCACTGCCTTATCTCGATTTCTGCCCTTTACCCTAACATCAACGACTAAACTTTGTTCATCGCTATTTAGCATTTCAAATCGAGTTAAATCTCTATTTTTGAGTGCATTCAATTTATTCGTTAACAATGTTTCAAGTTTAGACTGTACAACAAATTCTTGTTGCATTGTTTCAATTAGTTTTTCTACAATTTTGATCATTTTCCACCTAAACCTTTTAAACCATTACCATGGTTATCATTTGTGCCGCCAAAAAAATGTGCATTGTAACCTCTGGGATCAAGTTGCTTAAGTAATGCATCTGCGATACCATTTCGACTTGACTTGCTCATTGCTGAAATCATTTTATTATCTAATTGTTCAACAAAAATAGAATCGCCCGGACCTTTTCCAAAAAAAGGATCATCTTGACTTGCACGAAAACTACGCATCATTTCGCCAAAGAATAATTTATTGACAACTTCATTGGCAGTTGTACGAAGTGTATTAAATTTTGATGCATCATTTTGCATATTTGTTATTTGATTTGTCATACTCATATTAATTATTTACCATTACTATTTCAGATAAATTAATTTACCACGTAAACACTTTGCATCACTAATTGCTTTTATCGCTTTTGCTTGTCCTTCAAAACCAATATTCAATTGCTTCAACATATTAATTAAATTTGTAAGATTGCTGTTCTCTTCTTCGGTATTAAAATTGGCCCACGGGTGAACCTCTACGGAAGGATTAGCTGCAGTTGATGGTCGCTCTGGGGTGACGACAGTAATATTTAAACCCTCAACATTAACAGTTACTGGCGCAATTTCTACCAAACTGTTAATTGCAATCGTTCTATTTGTTTCATTAATAACCACCATTGCCACAGGGTCGGGCAACTGAATCGAAAAATTCAG
>Ga0255039_10000675_pt1 | contig 11117 bp, 8 predicted proteins | sample BC1_12_1_MG_FD_181713 | JGI IMG/M metagenome (GOLD analysis project Ga0255039, IMG submission 181713) | Seawater microbial communities from Strait of Georgia, British Columbia, Canada - BC1_12_1 | ecosystem: Environmental > Aquatic > Marine > Strait | place: Canada: British Columbia | collected... | reverse complement strand
CGCCTGTCTGAAACGCATTCACGCCCTGGAGATAGAGGACGATAGGGCTGCCGGGAGCAAGCTGTTCAAGTTTTTCCAGATCCACGGCCGCCGGGTCAAACCGGCGTTGATGCAGATTGATTACGACTCTGCCGAGCAGGGCCGGAGTGTTGGAGGGATCAACTTCGAGTGCCTTGTCAAAATCTTTAAACGCCAACTCCAGCTGGCCTGAACGGCGATAATACTCCCCCCGCATCCCCAATGCCTGAATGTTGTCGGGGTGCCTGACCAGGAGTTCGTCAAGCTTTGCCTTCCCCTCTTCTTCCCTGCCGGAAATGAAAGCCACCCGCGCGAGTCCGACAGCCGCCTTCTGCTGGTCAGGATCTATGGCGAGTGACTGTTTGAATGCCCGCTCCGCCCGGTCAATATTCTGCTTACCGAGAAATGCCTGGCCTCGCAGGGCCATAATGGACGCCTGAACGGAGCCTTCGGGGACCGGGTCGGTTTCAATCTCATCTATGATCTCATCGAACTTTCCCTGTAACAGGTACGCCTGACCCAGGTTCAAGCGCCAGACGTCCTCCACCGCACGGTGGATTTTGGCCCTTTTGAGCTCCTTCTCCGCCGAAGCGCCGTCTCCAAGATCCAGATATATTCGCCCCAGGAGAAGTCTTGCATCTGCGTTGGCCGGATCCTCCTGCAAGGTATTCTTCAACTGAATTACCGCAGAACTGACATCCCCTTCAGCAAGATGCCGTTTGGCCTCCGACAGATAGTCCTCTGCCATCACACCCTGAACACACGAAAAAAGCAGCAGCATCGAAAGCGTAAAGATCCAGGATTTCATTTTTTTTCCTTAACAGTCAGATACAGGCCGGAGTCATCCGGGAGCTACAAAGTAATACTGTACTTGCGCAGCAAATTGTATAGCGTAGGGCGTGTTATACCCAACATCTCCGCCGTTCTAGACACATTGTTTTCTGAATAGTTGAGGGCGCGCAGCATTGCCCGGCGCTCGGCGGACTCCCTGACCTGCCGGAGATTGAAGGGCTCTGTATGGCCGTCCACGTCATCCATTTCCAGATCCTCTTCCGATACCTGAGCGCCGTCCGCCATGATCACCGAACGCTTGACCCGGTTTTCGAGTTCCCGCACGTTGCCGGGCCAGTCATACTGTTCGATAGCCACGAGTGCCTTCTGTGTGAATCCCTTTACGGGACGGTTGAGCTGCCGAGCGAACTGCTGCAGAAACCATCGGGCAAGCACTACCGCGTCACCCTCGCGCTCCCGCAGTGGCGACACCCTGATCGTGGCCTCATTTATCCTGTAGAACAGATCCTCCCGGAAACTGCCTTCGCCGATCATTTCCTTCAGGTCCCGGTGCGTTGCGCAGATAACACGCACATCCACGGGTATTTCTTTTCTGCCACCCACTCTTTCGATGACCCGCTCCTGGAGAAAACGCAGCAGCTTGGCCTGAAGCGCCAAGGAAAGATCTCCCACCTCATCAAGGAAAAGGATCCCGCCTTCCGCCACTTCAATCTTTCCTATCGTAGTCTTCGTGGCCCCGGTGAAAGCACCTTTTTCATATCCAAAAAGCTCGCTTTCCAGAAGATTCTCCGGTATCGCCGCGCAATTGATGGCCACCAGTCGGTTCGCGGAACGATTGCTCAACGCATGAAGCCCTTTCACCACGAGCTCCTTGCCGGTTCCGCTCTCCCCGAGTATGAGCGTGGAAACATCGGTGGGTGCCAGCTTTTCCACCGTCTTGCAAACCTTGAGCATCTCCGTGCTCACAGCGATGATGCCGTCAAGGGGTGACAAACTCTCACTGGTCGCCAGGCGTCTGTTTTCCTGCTCCAGATTGTGCACTCTCGCCGCCCGTTCCACCACGAGGTTCAGAAGATCGGGGTCGATCGGCTTTTCGTAGAAATCATAGGCACCCAGCCCGATGGCACGTACCGCGTTGTTGCTGTCGTTGTGCCCGGTCACCACGATGACTTTGGTGTCCGGAGCCAGGGATAGGATCTCCTTGAGCGTGGCAAACCCTTCAGTGACACCCCCCGGATCGGGAGGTAAACCGAGGTCAAGCGTCACGACAGCCGGCTCCAACCGCCGCAGCTGCGCCAGCGCCGACTCCCTGTCAACCGCCCCTTCCACCTCATAACCCTCAAACCCCCACTGGAGCTGGCTCAACAGGCCCGGGTCATCCTCCACTATCAATAGTTTCTTTTCGGGTTCACTCAATTCCAATTCCATCCTTCAGGGGATAACAGGCTCATGTGTATGTATCGGCCAAGGGTATTATTAGTTTGAACCGGGTGCCCTCACCCACCCTGCTGTAAACCTCCACCCTTCCCCCGAGAGAGTGGATAAACTCCCGGCATTCGTAGGCACCCACGCCCATTCCGGTCAAGCCTTTTGTCGAGTCGAAGGGCCGAAAAAGCCGCTCTCTGATGAACAGTTCGTCCATGCCTGATCCATCATCGGCAATCTCCACTATCGCCATCTTGTCGGCAGAATGCAATCCCGCTTCCACGGATCCCCCAAGGTTTGTGGCGTCCTGGGCATTCTGGATCACATGCCCGAGAACCGCCTCCATTCTGTCAGGATCTGCCAATACCCAGACTTCATCGGTATCCGTCATCAGCCTCGGGACCGGCTCTTGCATCGACTTGGTGGCAATCGTCTCTTTCAGTATGTGGCTGAGTTCAACCCTGCTGCGCCTTTCATCGGTCACCGAACTTCGCATATAGGACATCAGCCGGGTCATTTTCCTCACCGCATTGTCTATGGTGAGAAAAGCATCATCGACAAAGGCGGGGTTCTGCCGGTGTTTCTCGGCATTTTTTACGATAAGGGACAGCTGAGCTATCAGATTCTTCAAATCATGCACGACAAACGCCGAAAGGCGGTTGAATCCATCGAACTGTTTTGCCTCGGTCAATGCTTCCGCTGTCTTGTACAGGGTCAGGTAGCTGGCCGCCTGTCGTCCTGCGGTCTTGAGGAGATCCAGGTTTTCCCAATTGAGCTTGATTCTGGTCCTTGGTTTCGTAAGAAACACAAAACCCATCACGCGATCATCGTGGATCAGGGGAACGATCAACCACCCCCCCTCCAGGGAGGTCAACCACGGAGGCAGTATCAGCGCCTCGTAAAGTTCCGGCTGAGACGTGTATTCATCCAGATTAATGACCCACTGCCTGTTTCCCAGAAAATCGACCAACGAGCCGAGTTCCGGGTCACTCTCTATTTCCGGCCTGGGTTGATTGCGGTTCGCAACCAGTTCGCATTCCCGGTTCTCCGAATACAGCCACAACAAACCGCCTGTGCTGTCTACAATTTCGCCAAGGGCCCAGATGACGCGTTCAAACAAAGGCTCTTTCACTTCCTGCCCTGAAAGAAGACGAATCAGTCGCAGCCATTCCTCGCGATAGTCGTAGCGGTAACTGAAAAAATGCTTGTTGATAAAGACTTTCGCCCGCGCCCTCACCTGCCCCGAAAAGAGCAGCGCAACCAGCACCAGGACTGCGGCAAACAGGAAGGTGATCTGCAGAACCGCCCCCCATTCCCCCCCGTAGAGCTTGATGTAATAGCCCGCAAAGGCCATCAGCAGCATGTAGACGCCGGCACTCAGCAGCGTCGTGGTGTGAAATACGATTCTTTTGGACACGAAAAGATCTAGGGACCAGGTTGGATTCCTGGCAGCCGTAATAGCCAGCAGCGGTACGATCATCGCGGCCACTCCACCCCTGGCATACCAGAGATCGGCGTCGATTCGCTTGAACAACAGGGCGTCGGAGAACAGATAGAAGTCGAATGCGAACATCCCGCCTAGCCCAAAACAGAGATACTTGATACCCCAGCGATTCTCCGTCGTGGTATTGCGATAGAGTTGCTCCACCAGCATCATGCCCGCCACGGCGCTCACCACCTGACCCAGATAGCGCGCATCCAGAAACACGACCGGCAACAAAACGGTTTCCGGCAGCACCAGCATTGCACTGGCGACCAGGATTACGATGGATAGAATCCGAAAAAGGGAAGTCGAGGTACTGCTCTGCTTCGCCATGCGAAAAAGCAGCACCATAAGAAAACCGCACCAGGCAAGGTTCTTGAGGGCCTCCATGCCCCAGATGACCACACCCGGTACCAGCCTGAATCCGGATTGAAGCGCAAACAGACCCGACCAGACCATGGTGATGAAGGTTGCGGCCAGCATCAACCCCCCCTGCAGCCGGCCACGCCAACTGGTCAGAAGCAGGAGCAGAAGTATCAGCAGCAGGACAGCGGCAAAGGTGAAACCGAGAACGGCAAATTCAGACATAAAGATCCCCGGAATCTGTTCCCGGAAGGCGTATCGGTAAGGTTGGGGACAATCTAAGGCTCAACGAGCACCCTTTCCCATCAGAACAACCTCAACTGTCTCCAGGAGTATGACGAGGTCGAGAAATATATTGGCGTTCTTCACATAGTAAAGGTCGTACTGCAGTTTCTGCTTGGAATCCTCCAATGAGGATCCGTACTGGTAGCGCAGCTGGGCCCATCCCGTGACACCGGGTTTAACCCGATGTCTCTCCCGATAGTAGGGTATCTGCTTTTCCAGCTCCAGCACGAACTCCGGTCTCTCCGGTCTGGGTCCTACCAGCGTCATATCCCCTTTCAGGACATTGAAAAGCTGGGGCAGCTCGTCCAGCCGCGTTTTACGAATAAAATTCCCGAGCATCGTGACTCGGGTGTCATTCGAGGTTGCCCACCGTGCCACGCCGTCGGACTCTGCGTCCGGTTTCATACTCCGGAATTTATGAACTCTGAAGGTGCGACCATTCTGTCCCACTCTGGACTGATGATAAAAGACAGGGTGACGCCCCAGCGACCCGATCAGGCTCAAGAGTGTGATGATCACGAAGAAAGGAGAGAGCATCATTATCATCAAAGCACTCACGGAAATATCCAGCAGCCTTTTCCCGTTCTGACCTATTACGCCGACGTTGAATCCGGGGGAATAATAGATCCAGCTCGGGTGAAGCAGATCGATATTGACCCTCGAAGTCTCCTTTTCGAAAAAGGTCAGCAGATCAAAAATGACGATGCCTGACATCTTGCAATCCAGGATGTCATCCACCGGGAGCCCCTTTCTTCGGTCATCTACCGCAATGACGATCTCGTTGATTTCAAGCTCGAATACCAGATCCAGCAAAGATCCGGTCAACTCGGTCTGCCGGTCGTCGGAAATGATGCTGTGTCCCTCTTCCAGCCGAACATACCTGACAACCGTAAATCCGAGCTGGTGGGGGCTATTCTCTTCCATACTCGCAATGCGCGCCGCATTCACACCCGTGCCCAATACGAGAACCCGGTGTTTCCGTGATTCCACACCCGCGAAATGAAAGAAGACAGCGCGCAGAATCAATATCCCGGCCAGCGAGAAGATCATGGCCAGGCCGAACACTCCGCGCCACAGAAAAAGATCCGGAAGCGCATAGAAAACCAGGCTCATGGCCATGGATGCGAGAAAAAAACTCACCCCTAGCCTGACGAGCAGTGCCGCCGCCCCCTGGAGACCGCGCTGATAGAGACCCATCGCGATCATTGAGGAAGATACCAGCAATGCGTACAGCACCGCCGTAGAGTGGATTTCGGATCCGAGGGGCTGCTCGAGAAACCTCAAATTCAAACCGGTTCTGATGACATGGGCCCCAAGAAGGCATCCATAGAACAGGAAAAGCTCCAGCACTCCCAGGAGAAGAAATATCTTTGAAATGTAATGCCCGAAAAGTCTTAACATATCGCTGGGATTATACAGGATAGACGGAATACCATATCAACTTGACCTGCCGGGGCTCTGCATTCCGCGCTCGCGGAAGCGGGGCAGGCAGGGTATCATTTTGTGCACTGATTCGGTCGAATGTTTTTTCATGATGCTCTCTGACCCGACAACCCGTTTACCGGTCTAAAGAAACTCATCTGGAAACCGACACATCTGAGGGTTGTTCGCGACGCTCACTGTACATCTGTTAAGCGTTAACGGCGGTTTGCGAAAAAAATTCATACCATTTCAACAAGCGGATTTCATTATTCGGGGCAATAGGGTAACAATGATCAAATTGGAAGATGTGCGCATAGGGGTGATAGGCTTGGGATATGTGGGACTGCCCCTTGCGGTGGAGTTCGGCAAGCAGTTCCCCACTATGGGGCTGGATGTGAACGCCGAAAGAATTGCGGAACTCAAGAACGGCGCCGACAGTTCTCTGGAAGTGGAACCCGAGGAACTGAAGAGTGCGGAGAAACTCAGTTACACGCTGCTCCCGGAAGATCTCAAGGACTGCAACGTCTATATAGTGACCGTACCGACACCTATCGATCAACACAAACGCCCTGACCTTTCACCTCTGATCGGTGCCAGCCAGATGCTCGGGGCGCTGGTGAGCCCGGGTGACGTGGCCATTTACGAGTCCACGGTCTATCCCGGGGCGACCGAGGAGGTCTGCGTACCCATTATCGAGGAACTGTCCGGCCTGGCGTTCAACAGGGATTTTTTCGTGGGCTACAGCCCCGAGAGAATCAATCCCGGAGACAAGGAGCACCGGGTGGTCAACATCAAGAAGGTGACATCGGGATCAACGCCGGAGGTGGCGGATTTCGTTGACAGCCTGTATCGCCGGATCATTACCGCCGGAACTCATAAAGCCAGCAGCGTCAAGGTGGCGGAGGCGGCAAAGGTCATCGAGAACACGCAAAGGGACGTCAACATTGCCCTGATCAATGAACTGGCACTGATCTTCAACCGGTTGGGGATAGACACTCAGGAGGTACTCGATGCTGCGGGCAGCAAGTGGAACTTCCTCCCGTTCAGGCCCGGGCTGGTAGGCGGTCACTGTATCGGTGTGGATCCTTATTATCTGACGCACAAAGCACAGGAAATTGGATATCATCCGGAAATGATCCTCGCGGGCAGACGCATCAACGACGGCATGGGAAGCTACGTGGTGGCCGAGGTCATAAAGCTGATGATTAAAAACCAACTCCCGGTCGCCGGGAGCCGGGTGCTGATCATGGGGCTGACTTTCAAGGAAAACTGCCCGGACCTGAGAAATACCCGGGTGGTGGACATGATCGAGGAGTTCAAGGCCTACCAGGCTGAAGTCGATGTCTACGACCCGTGGGTCGTCCCTGCCGAAGCCATCAGGGAATACGGAGTCGAACCGATCAAGGAGCTGAAAGAAAACAGCTATTCCGCGGTTCTGCTGGCGGTGGCCCACCGGCAGTTTGTCGATATGGGCGTCGAAAAGCTTCGCTCGCTCTGCCGGGCCGGTGGAATTCTTTACGATATCAAGCACACTCTGCCGAAAGCGGAGACTGACGGAAGGCTGTGATCATGAAAATACTTGTAACAGGCAGTGCCGGCTTCATCGGATCCGCCCTCTCTCTGAAACTGCTGGAGCGAGGTGACGAAGTCATTGGTATCGATTGTCTGAACGACTACTACGACGTTAAGTTGAAGGAGGCACGACTGGCCCGCACCCTGGCCTATCCGGGCTATAAGGATCTGCGCATCTTCCTGGAGGACCGGGAGGCCATCGCCAAAGCCTTTGCGGATCACAAACCAGACCGGGTAGTGAATCTTGCCGCCCAGGCCGGTGTCCGCTATTCCATTGAAAACCCGGCTGCCTATATAGACACCAATCTTCTGGGATTCGGGAACATACTGGAAGGATGCCGTCACAATGGTGTGGACCACCTGGTCTACGCCTCCAGCAGTTCCGTCTACGGGGCAAATACAGACATGCCCTTTTCGGTCCATCAGAATGTGGATCACCCGTTGAGCCTGTACGCTGCCAGCAAAAAAGCCAACGAATTGATGGCTCATACTTACAGCCATCTGTATAACCTGCCCACAACGGGACTGCGCTTCTTCACGGTCTACGGACCCTGGGGAAGGCCTGACATGGCCCTGTTCCTTTTCACCCGTAATATCCTCGAAGGCAAACCCATTGATGTTTTCAACTATGGCAACCACAGGCGGGATTTCACCTACATCGACGATATCGTGGAGGGCGTGATCCGAACACTCGACCGGGTGGCCAAGCCCAATCCCGATTGGAGCGGGGACACGCCTGACTCCGCCACCAGCCTTGCACCCTACCGGCTCTACAATATCGGCAACAACAATCCCGTGGAGCTAAGGCACTACATCGAGGTGCTAGAGGAGTGCCTGGGGAAAAAGGCGGAGAAGAACCTGCTCCCCCTGCAGCCCGGCGACGTGCCGGACACCTACGCGGATGTTGCCGCCCTGGTGAAGGATACGGGTTACAAACCAGCCACCTCGGTGGAAACTGGGATCAGGAATTTTGTGGACTGGTACCGGGATTACTATCAGGCCTGAGATCAGGCAATCGTGCGTCCTCCCATGCGCACCGGAAGCCGGCGCGCGCCCCAAGTTCCGGGTGAAGATTCAAAAACCCCCGGGATCTGTGAATTACAGTTACGACAACGGCCCTCCGGAGTGAGATTCCACTCCCCCAGCTGATACCAATCCCTGTCGATCAGCAGGCAACCACAGCCCGGGCACCAGGTGCTCCCTCCCCTGCTATCGTGCACATTGCCTGTATAGGCGAAGTGAACCCCGTTTTTCAGAGCCAGATCCCTGGCCCGGCTTAACGTCTCCGGAGGTGTAGGCGGTATGTCCCGCATCTTCCAGTCAGGGTGGAAAGCCGTAAAGTGCATGGGAACATCCGGGCCCAGATGTTCCACTACCCAGCATGTCATCTCGTCCAATTCTGTATTCGAATCGTTTTTTCCGGGTATCAGCAGCGTCGTAAGCTCAATCCATACATCGGTATGCCGCACGAGATAGATCAGGGTGTCGAGCACCGGTTGGAGGTGGGCACCGGTGAGTTTGTGGTAGAAATCGTCACTGAAGGACTTGAGATCAACATTGGCGGCATCCATGTGGCTGAAAAAAGGCCCCCTCGGCTCCGGAGAGATATAACCCGCCGTTACTGCCACCGTTCTGATTCCCAGATCATGACAGGCCTTTGCCGTGTCAATGGCGTATTCCAGGAAGATAACGGGATCGTTGTAGGTGAAGGCGACACTCCTGCACCCGAGTTTCGCCGCCGCTTTGGCTATTGCTCCGGGTGACGCGGCATCGGCGAGGGTATCCATTTCCCGGGATTTGCTCATATCCCAGTTCTGGCAGAATCTACAGGCCAGATTGCACCCGGCCGTGCCAAAGGAAAACACGGGGGTTCCAGGCAGAAAATGATTGAGCGGCTTCTTTTCTATGGGGTCCACGCAAAATCCACTTGATCTACCGTAGGTTGTGAGTACGATCTCACCCCCCTCGCAGGCTCTCACAAAGCAAAGCCCCTGCTGGCCCTCCTTCAGCTTGCATTCGCGGGGGCAAAGATCGCACTGGACACGGCCGTCATCCAGCAGATGCCAATACTCTGTGGGGTGATGTTTAACCCTGGCGGTTCTCATGGCTGCTCCCATCGGTTTGCCTCTTCCCTCTATTATAGATCGGGTCGCCTCTTGATTTTTCACCTGTCCGGTTACATTGTTATAGAGTAGATTGCTAAATGAGGAGCATGTCATGCCCGGAATACGTACCCCCGCGGTCGCAGGTTTCTTCTATCCTGCCGACGCCGAAGAAGTGGGTGTTCAGGTAAGGCGGTTCATCTCTGATGCCAGGGCCGGCCACACCCCGCCTCCGAAGGCACTCATCGCACCCCATGCAGGCTATATCTATTCCGGGCCGATAGCCGGCAGCGCCTATGCCCAGCTCGAACAGGTTGCCGATCAAATATCCAGAGTGGTGATACTGGCACCGGCTCACAGGATAGCCTTCCGGGGCCTTGCGCTGAGCAGTGCGGATTATTTCAGGACGCCCCTGGGGGATATCGAGGTTGACCAGGCAGCGCTCCAGGATATCGTCGAACTGCCCCAGGTACACCTGTTAGATCAGGCTTTCGACAACGAGCACAGCATCGAGGTACATCTGCCATTTCTTCAGGAGACCCTCACATCATTCCGCATCCTGCCTCTGCTGGTCAGCGATGCGAAAGCGGAAGAAGTCGATGAGGTCCTGGAGCATCTATGGGGCGGAGAGGAGACATTGATACTGGTCAGTTCCGATCTCAGTCACTATCTGGATTACGAATCCGCAAGAAGCATGGATGCGGAGGCCTCACGGGCCATTGAGGCATTGCGCCCAGAAGGCCTCAACCGCAACCACGCCTGCGGCAGAACACCCGTCAGCGGACTTCTGCTGGCGGCACGCCGCCATCAACTCACGGCCGCCACCCTGGATCAGCGAAATTCAGGAGATACCGCCGGGCCCAGGAATCAGGTGGTGGGATATGGAGCCTATGCCTTCTACTAAAAACCTGCCCCCGGAAGAGAGAGGCACACTCCTGACGCTGGCACGGAACTCCATTCAATTCGGACTCGATCGGGGTAGTCAGCTCAGCATTCGGATTGAAGACTATTCTAAGCGGTTGCGTGAAAAACGGGCCTGTTTCGTAACCCTGAACAAGCACGGTACCCTGCGGGGCTGCATTGGGCATCTGGAGGCTGTGCAGCCCCTCGTTGCGGATGTCATCGAAAACGCCTATTCAGCTGCCTTCCGCGACCCCAGATTTCCGTTGCTCCAGCTATCGGAGCTGGATTCATTGGATATTCACATCTCGGTACTGACGCCCGCCTCCCCCTTTCCATTCACATCGGAAAGAGATCTGGTGGATAAGCTGCAACCGGGAATCGACGGGCTGATCATTCAAAGTGGTTCCCGCCGCGGAACCTTTCTACCCTCGGTTTGGGAGTCTCTGCCCGAACCCCGGGAGTTTCTCAGACATCTCAAGCTGAAAGCGGGAATGACTGCCGATTACTGGTCTGACGATATTCTTGCATATCGCTATACCACCGAGTCTTTCTCAACCGAATAGTGCCGCCAATACCGGTTTTCTATCAATCAGCATCGTCGGTGACGTGGCATTCCCCAATGGAATCCGGCAGGCATTTCCTACCGTCCATCCAGATTGCGTGTCCAAAGCGGGTCTGATCCAGATTCGCCCCTCCCAGGTTGGCTCCGGTGAGATCCGCAAAACTCAGATCCGCCCCGGAAAGATCCGCAT
>Ga0255039_10000674_pt1 | contig 11138 bp, 8 predicted proteins | sample BC1_12_1_MG_FD_181713 | JGI IMG/M metagenome (GOLD analysis project Ga0255039, IMG submission 181713) | Seawater microbial communities from Strait of Georgia, British Columbia, Canada - BC1_12_1 | ecosystem: Environmental > Aquatic > Marine > Strait | place: Canada: British Columbia | collected... | reverse complement strand
TTTTATTGGTGTTGCGGTAATAACGCTTTCTTGAAACCGACTCCCAAGTGACGAAAGAAACAGGCGATAACCTATAATAATTATGCCCGGAAGACCAGCGCAAAATGCTCACCTGATCAGGGATCTCGTGTGTTCGACGAAAAAATGATTATATTGACGGGATAACTGAAATGAGCGGTTCTTGGGAGAAGTGGAAAATGATTGCTGTGAGAGTTTTTTTCATTGCTCTGGCCATAACTGTTTCTGGATGTGCTCACCATCAGAAATTACCCCCGGAGAAGGTTCATACAATCTACCTAGCCGATGGAGAAGAAGGTGAGGACCTGAATAGATATGCTCCTGTCTTTTTAACCTACGATTACCAGAGAGAGTACAATCGCATTGGTCGACCGGCGGCGAGGTTTGATGAAAATGGCGAAGAGACGATCTACGTGGATGCCACAAAACCGGTGATCTATTATATGGAACAAGAATTTTCTGCAGAAAACGGCAGATACACTAATCTGATCTACCGGATCCACTTTCCCAAGGTGCCCTTCAGCATAATCCCTTTTAACCTTACCAGCGGCAATAACGTGGGTGTCATAGTTGTCATAACCTTGGATTCCCAACAGCGACCAGTTCTGATCTCTACTGTAGGCACGTGCGGCTGCTATGCTGCAATCGTACCTACAACCTACCTACCCCGGAATTATTTACCCGAGGATTGGAAAGATATGCCTCTCGATGTTTATGGGGAGCAACTGCCTTCTATCCTGGACTACGAAAAAAAAGAATACCCTAAGCTGCTTGTACATTTGAGACCAGGCGTACACAGGATCATGGATCTGGACATAGTTGACCTAGCGGACGTATCACAGCCAGGAAGATTTTTTGCTGTTCAGGCGCCGCTGGAGCCAGTGAGTGATCTGGAGAGGATTCCTCTGGACGGTAAGACTACCAGCTTCTATTACGACTATGGACCACAGAAAGGCCATGTGAAGCGTTCGATGAAATTCTGGGAAACAATTTTGTTGAGCTTGATTTCTTGGGACTTCTTTGTGGGAACGGACAAAGTCTATGGTGACAATGATAAGTACGAAAACCCCTTCTATACCAGCCTGAAACCATGGAACAGAAAGGCATCGGACATGTCTGATTTCGCCGGATTTCTTCAGTTTTGGGGCTGGAGATTATAGAGTTAGCGAACAGCCCCGAGACCATAGGATGCTGGAATCAGGCGGCCAGCCACTGCTGCACCTTTTCCAAGAATGCTGCCGTATCGAGACCTTCCATTTCACGGTAGGCTTTGAGAAAATCCTCTCCCTTTAACAGATAACATCTATCCGTGTGGAAGATGGCTACCACTACTCCGTGGGCTGTGGCCGGATCGTAGAGCTTGGCCTTGATGTAACGGGCGAACAAGGGATAAACCCGATCCCTGAGGAACCGCCACGGCTTTTCTTCCATAAGAGGGACTTCATAAAACAAGTGAATCGCACCGATTTGCTCGGCTACATCGAGCCGGTACTGGTTGTAAGACTCACCTGGAATGACCTCGAAGGATTTTGCAAGTAACGTTTCAAGATACGGCAGCATTGGCGATTCTCTCCCCACTGTCCTGCAGATGAAAGAGTTCTTCCACCTCTTTCTTCAACTTTAGCCCATAGCATCATACCAGTCACGGTGAAAAATGGATGGCGAGACGGGCGAGACGAGTATGATCAAATCCCTTTCACACTCGACCTCTAGTCTCGTCGGAAAGCTGTCGACGAGCCATGGCCAGCCGACAGCTTTCTAACAGGCACAGCATTTGCACTGGTCATCCTTCGAACCAAGCCTCTGTCCTCGTTAAGTGGCTGTTGGTGCGGAACTAAAGCAGCTCGGGTCTGTTGGAGAGCCGGGTGGAGTCTATAAAGCTGAACAGTTGGAGGTATGTTTTTGAATACCCCAGCGGTATCAGAAAAAAGGTCGCATTCCAGAGTCGAAGTTAGTTGGCCTGTTGTCCTTTTGACCTCTCAAGGTGCCACAGTAGCAGAGACAAAAAATATCGGTGCCAGTGGGGCATTTATTCTCTGTCGGGCCCAGCTACGTCCGAAAGAGAAGCTCAGGGTATTTGTCATGGCACCCAATCGTAACTCTCTGAATATTTCTGCCGAGGTGGCCTGGTCAAATCCCCTTTGCTCCGAAGAAGACAGGCCTCCATGTGGGGTGGGCCTCCGGTTCACCAGCATTTCTCCTGCCGACCGCCAGTATCTCCGCGACATAATAGCTGCACACTATGGGAGAAAGATCAAGCGCCTGGCAGAGAAGAAGTAAAAACTTCAATCCAGTTCACACCTGGTTCTCAAAAAGCGGACATTAGTCTGCTCTGAAAACCCTCCGAAAACAGGAAATAGCAGTCCATTAGAGTTGGGTATCCTCTATTCATTGCCTCGTGCCACCGGGCAAGAAAGAAAATAGGGCGTGCGCTGTGCTGCTACTCGGATTGATCCTTGGAGGAGATTAGTTGCTCTGGATTGGCGAGGAAGGCACCAGCAATGAATCCAAGCAGGCCCAGATAGCCAAAGACAACCTGCCAGTTTCCCGAAAGTTGCCAGACGAGACCTGCGCCAACGATTGCTGGAATTCCGAAGACGATGCTTATTCCTGCTTTTCTTTCAGGTTCCATATCTTCACTCCCTAGACAATTACTTGGTTTCACTCTTTAGATGCTCAGCTTATAACGGAAAATAGGCGGCATGTAAAGAGCAAAGGGGATCTCAGATTGCGGATTTAACTCGTCCTCGTTTTCGAAATCGAGAGGCGGAAGTTGATGGAAATTCCAAATTGCAAATCACAAATAACAAACAAATCACAATGACCGAAATTCAAAAACGACTATTTATTTAGCTCCGCATGATAACCACATGCCCATTTCCCCTAAGAGACTGTGTCGCGATTCGTCATCCCGGCCAAGTCCCGCAAAGCGGGACGCGAGCCGGGATCCAGAAAGAATATGATTATATTGAACTTTTACTGGATTCCGGATCTCGCCCGCCTGAGGCGGACTCGTCCGGAATGACGGGTTCGGTGAATTGTGACATAGCTTCCAAGGGGAGAGGAGATTTTCGCGGAGTCGAGTGCATAGGCGTTTCGAAATTTCAATCCTGTTTGGGTCATTGGATATTGGTTTTTGGAATTTATTTGTAATTTGGTGCTTGGGATTTGGGATTTGGATTATAGGATGTGATACTTTGCTACTGGCCGAGAAAACCTTCGGTGTAGAGTTGAAAGATATACCAGTCTAGACCCCTGGTTACAACAATATGGTCTGACTCAACGTGGCAGTCCAAGTCGAAAAAATTGTCCACATACATGTTGAAATCTCCGCGTGACCGGTCATAGAAAAAGTGCTTTATGCAGGTCCACTTCCTCTCCAGAATACAAAAACAGAACAAGATTGAGATCGGATCGTCACCTAGATTGTCTGAGTGGGTTTTCAGTGAGCCGGTAAGCTTGGCGAAAATATCCTCTAGGGTATCGTGGTCGATGTCTTCAAGGATGTGAAACCAATTCCCGGTTATCTGGTCTCTGACCAATTTTTGGATGTCTTGCCGGAGTATTTCTTTTCCGGGATTGTGAGCCTTGAATTCAACCCCAGCGACCTTGTTAAAGCTACCGTTTCTAACCTCGTATAGATTAAGATCGGATGTGGCGCTCATCTCGCTGGGATTTTCAATCAAATAATAGTAATTCAGACCATTCAGCAGGCCGCAATACAAAATCATCGGTTCATATTCGCCAACACGCACGTCCCCGCTTGCTTGGGTTGGCAGTAGCATCCTGGGAGACAACCCGCTGGGTTTCTCATTGATGGTTGTAATGTGCCACAGTTCGAAAGAAAGTCTGCGATTGATTTCCAAAAGGTCGTGAATCAGTTTGTTCATGTGCATCCTCCGGATAGATGTTAATAAGCAAGAATCATGCTTAAGACTGGGTCAAAATACAATTCTAGGATTGCGATCTATCCAAAACTCTCTTTCCGCATGGTATTCTGTAAAAAGAGAAACCGGGGCGGTTTTGCCAGGAGTAACGCTTGACAAAACGCTTGTGCGGAACAATATTTGGCAGTAGATGTTATAACCGCTATGGTGAGAACAACGTTGGGATAAGGAACTGGGAATGGCAGAAAAAGAATGCAAAGATAATAAACTTTGTGAAGCCTGCGAACTTGCGAACAAATGCTCTTCTGGCGAAAAAGCAGAGCATGAAGAGAAAAGGTTACAGGAGAGACTTTTCAGCATTCGCCACAAGATTATGGTCATGAGCGGTAAGGGTGGCGTGGGGAAAAGTACCGTAGCAATCAACTTGGCTGCTTCTCTGGCTCTCAGAGGTCATCAAGTCGGAATTCTTGACGCTGACATTCACGGTCCGGATGTACCGAAAATGCTTGGTATAGAAGGTCAGCGCTTGACTAGCAGTGGTGACGGTGTCAATCCGGTCGAAGTATTCGAAGGTTTTAAAGCAGTGTCCATGGCCCTTCTCTCACCCGAGCCTGACAAGGCTATCATCTGGAGGGGGCCGCTCAAGCATTCCGCTATCAAGCAGTTTCTCGGCAATGTGAATTGGGGTGATCTAGACTTTCTCTTCATTGACCTGCCTCCCGGCACTGGCGATGAACCCCTCAGTGTTGCCCGGCTCATCAAGGAGGTGGATGGTGCCGTGATCGTGACTACCCCGCAGGATGTTGCTCTTCTGGACTCGCGCAAGGCCGTCAGTTTCAGCAGGCTCATAGAAGTGCCGGTGTTGGGCATTGTTGAGAACATGAGTGGTATGGTGTGCCCACACTGCAGTGAAAAGATAGATCTATTTAAGATAGGAGGAGGTGAGCAGGCAGCCGGGGAGCTGGGGGTGGTATTCCTGGGACGCATACCCATCGATCCTCGTGTGGTACACCTGTGCGATGCAGGACGGCCATTTGTGGCCGAACCCAGCGAGTCGGTGGCCAAGACCGCATTTGCTGAACTGGTTCGGAAGCTCCTCGATCGATTGGAATGGTCAGAGGAGGAGGCAGGTACGGTTCATTGAAACGAAAGCCATTTAGTCCGCCGCATTTGAGGACCTATGACAGGCTCCACGGGCAAATAGTGAAAAAATTCTCTTGAATCCTTGACAATGATCACGTAATATACGCCATGACTTTTTTCGAGCCGACATACTTTAGATTATTTGGATACTATGGAGGAAAGCGATGAGTGAATTTGAAGAGGTATGCTACACCAGGGAAGGAGCAATTGAGAAAGCAATTGAAATGGAGAAGGAAAGCTTCGATGTGTATCGGAGAGCTTACGAGATGGTCGAAGATAAGCGGGCCAGGGAGTTGGTAAAAGAGCTGGCTCTCGAAGAGTTGGAGCACAAATATACCCTGGAGAAAGCCTTTCTCGAGGAAGAGATCGCCCTACACGAAGCTGGTATGGAAGAGGGCCCAAGCATGGACTTGACCGTGCTGCTGCAGATAAAGCCTCTGGATGGGGATTCCAGCTCCCAGGACGTAATGATATACGCTATCCACGAAGAAAAACGTTCGGTGGATTTCTACGGCAAAATGGCGCAGGCGTGTGTGGGTGCACCCATGGAGGCTCTGTTCCGTCGACTGCAACAGGATGAAGGCAAGCATCTTGCCAGCCTGGAAGAACTGTACGAAAGCATTTACATGCCAGAGATGTAGTAATAGTCCAAGGGTAGTTGTCAGTTGTCCGCTCCGAGTGCGGGCAACTGACAGTACCATTTTTTGAAAGTTATCCCTCCTGATTTGGTCGAAGCACCAACTACCCCGGTTCTTTCACCAACCCTGCTCTTTTTCTTTTCACTTTATTGCGATTGTAAAAAATCGCTCTAACCGCTAACCTAATTATGTGTTTTGGTGACGACTGGCTAGCGACAATGGACAGCTGATCTTATTCGGCAGTTGATTCCTTAGTAAAAATTCTTATTCTTTTTGCAGCACTGTTTCTAAGAAAATGGAGAACTCCACTGATGGTATCAATTAAAAAGATCCGTTCTGTTCTGATGATCTGTTCAATATGGGCCGTTGTCCTTTGGTCACCGCTGCCAGGGAACACAGCGTCCTTGCCTCACCACCACATAGAGATTTCATTTGATCTCACCAAGCACAAAATTTTTGGAACAGTGGATGTTACCCTTCCTAGCACTGTGCGAGAAATAGTGGTTGGCAGGGATTTGCGGATAACCAAGTTCAAGATCAATGGGATAGTTACTATTGCAAAGGTGCAAGATGGTCGGCTCCATCTGCCCAAGCATCAGGACCGGACCCGTGTACTCATTGAATACGAAGGGATTTTTCTTAACAAAGGCGGTGGAAATCTAGAGAACATGATCAGTGGAGAGGGCACCTTTCTGCTCGCAGATTGGTATCCTACTGCTGAGACCGATCTTGCCTATTTCTCACTGCGAGCGAATATTCCCAAGCCTCTTCATGCGGTATCTGAAGCCGACCAGATAACAACCAGGGATGTGGGTGATGAAAAGCAGGTGATTTTTGATTTTCCACATCCGGTGGACCATATTCACCTTATCATGGCGCCGTACGTCGTAAACAAGGACCGCCATGGGGATGTGGAGGTGGCGACATACTTGCTGCCTGAGGATAAAGATCTTTCGGGTCGCTACCTTGCTTACATCAAGAAGTATCTGCGGATGTATGAAGATATGCTGGGGCCCTACCCTTTTCGTCGCTTTGCTGTGGTTGAGAACATTCTGCCCACCGGCTACGGCATGCCGACCTTCACCCTGCTGGGCCGGCAGGTACTCAAGCTGCCTTTCATTCCAGAGACCTCACTGGGACATGAAATCCTTCACTCTTGGTTTGGCAATTCTGTCTATGTTGACTACGCAAAGGGCAACTGGTCCGAGGGTTTGACCTCCTATCTGGCCGATCATTATTACGATGCTTTGCAAGAAAAGGGGTGGCAACATCGAAAGAAGATTATCGAGAATTACGAAAGTTACGTCCACCAGGACAACGAAATTTCCATCCGAGAGTTTGTTAGCAGAAATGATCGCGCTTTAGGTGCGGTGGGTTATGGCAAAACGGCCATGTTCTTTCATATGCTCAAGAAGCGTGCCGGTGAAAAAGCATTTGGTGAAGGGCTGAAGCGGCTGGCCCAGGAGCAGCGGTTCCGGATTACCTCGTGGCAGGATCTGGAAGGGATTTTTTCAAACACAGCCGGGGAAGATCTTAGTGGTTTTTTTGCATTTTGGCTGAACAACAAAGGGGCGATGGCGGTAAATCTCAGCAAGGTTCGGGTGAATCAGCCAGGAAGTGGTTATAATTTGCAATTTGAAATTCGGGTTGCGAACAGCACAATGCCCGTGTTCATCCCGATAGTTATCCATACAGAGAACAAACAAGAGAAACATATCTTGCCCGTTTCAGCCGCAGAGCAAACCCTTTCTTTGCCTTTGAAGGAAAGACCGCAGAAGATTGTTGTAGATCAAGACTACGACCTTTTTCGCAGATTGGAGCCACCCGAGAGAAGCGCTGTCTTAAGCCGTCTTTTGGGAGATCCGACCCGAACCATTGTCTTGCCTGAAACCAATCAGGAAATCTATGAGATCTTGATTCAAGAATTGCAGAGTCAGGGTTTCAAGACCGCGAGCGCTGAAGAGATCGATCACTCCAACTTAGGTGAAAAGAGTTTTCTTTTCTTAGGACCCCAAACTGAACTCAAATCCTTTTTACCTGAGGCGCCTGAGAATCCAACCGGCTTTTTTCTCCGGATAAGGAAAAATATTCTGAATCCCAAACGCGTTCTTGGTCTGATCTTGGCTGAAAATACTGGTGAGGTGAATGGTGTGGGGCGGAAGCTTTTTCACTATGGTCAGTACAGCAAACTGCAATTTTCTGGAGGCAAAAACGTGGAAAAGGAGACAGCGGCAAGCGACCGAGGAATCCAGCTTGAAGTGGGCCGACCGGCTACCGGTATTGCCCTTGAGGCAGTGCTTCCCCTATCTAAGATTGCTTCCCGGGTAGCCGATAAGACCATCGTCTATGTGGGGGAAAAGCATGACCGCTACGGCGACCACCTCGTTCAGCTTGAAATGATTCAGGCCTTGCACCGGCACCATCCGAAACTGGCCATAGGCATGGAGATGTTTCAGCGCCGTTATCAAAAATCGTTGGACGACTATATCTCCGGGGCAACCGACACCCAAACCTTTCTCAAGGAGTCCCACTACTTCAGTACCTGGAGGTTCAACTATCATTTATATGAAGATATCCTCCAGTATGCTAGGGCCAATAGAATACCTGTTGTCGCTCTCAATCAGGACCATGAGTTGGTTCGCAAGGTTGCGAACGAAGGTCTTGAAAACTTGAGCCTGGAGGAAAAGGGTCGCATACCTGAAGAGCTTATTCTTGATGACGAACCATACAAGAAACGCCTTCGGAGCGTTTTCGAAATGCACCAGACGAACCTGGATGGCGATACCATTCCACAAAAATTCGAGTACTTTCACCAGGCCCAGATTCTGTGGGATGAGACCATGGCGGAGAGCATTGCCAACTTTCTGACAGATCGCCCCGACTATCACATGGTGGTATTAGCAGGCAGTGGCCATCTTGCTTTCGGCGTGGGGATTCCCAAGAGAGTTCATCGCAGGATAGGAAAAGACTATGCCATTATCCTGCCCGATCCGGGGGAACCACTGGAGCTTGGTCTGGCTGACTTCATTATTTTTCCCGGTGAAGTTCAGGCTCCGGAGGATGCCAAGCTTGGGATAATGCTGGATTCGTCTGATGGTTTGCTCACGGTGGCCGGCTTTTCCCGCGGAAGTGGGGCCGAGAAGGCTGGGATGGAAAAGGGCGATATTGTCCTGGCTGTGGATGGAAAGAAAGTGGAAGACTTTGACGATCTTAGAGTTTTTCTGGCCACCAGGCATGTCGGTGACGTGGTTCGGCTCAAGGTGCGGCGCGACAAAGCGACGGTGGAGTTAGATGTAGAGCTCGGGGCTCCAAGCCGGCACGGGCGATAAAGGCAGGATTTTAATTTCTGTCCAGGATCTCACGAATCAGTTGCAGCAACTGATTGGTATCGTAGGGTTTGCTGACAAAACCTTTGGCGCCGCTGTCAAGGGCTCCTTTGGTAGGACCATCGGGTGAGTAGCCACTGGCTATCAATACTCGTGTATGTGGATCTATGGTGAGAAGTTCCTCGAGACACTTGCTGCCACCCATGCCAGGCATGATCAAATCCAGAATCACCAAGTCAATCCGAGCCCGCTCCTGACGGTATAGTTCCAAGGCGTTCTCCCCATTGTTGGCAGTGAGAACTGTGTAACCAGCACGGCCGAGTACATCCACCCCCAGTTCCCTAATGAACTCCTCGTCATCCACCAGCAAAATGGTTTCGTTACCTCCTCTAGCGAGACCCTCAGGCTCCGGTGCTATCAATACGTCTACAGGCACGGCTTCCGGCTCTATTGTCGGTAGGTATATTCTAAAGGTGGTTCCAACCTCTGGGCGGCTATAGCAGGTGATGTAGCCTTCGTGATTTTTTATGATTCCGTAAACTATTGCCAGACCGAGGCCTGTACCCTTTCCAACCTCCTTGGTGGTATAGAAAGGATCGAAGATGTGCTCCAGCGTCTCTTTACCCATGCCATGTCCGGTATCGGAGATCGAAAACAGCACGTAATCCCCTGGCTTTACTTCAGCATATCTCCTGCAAAATTCCTGATCTAAGGTTACGCTTTGCGTCTCAATGAGCAGCTTGCCGCCCTCAGCCATTGCATCTTTAGCGTTGACAGCGAGGTTCACGAGCACTTGCTTCAGGTGCGCCGAGTCAGCGTTGACCATTTTGAGATTGTCAGCGAGCTTAAATTCGACATCTATCATCTTGGGAATAGTGCGCTCGAGCAGTTCTCGTAATTCTCCCACCTCCTGATTGAGATCGAGGGGTCTTCTTTTGCTCTCAACCTTGCGACTGAAGGTGAGCAGTTGCTGAGTCAGTTCCGCTCCTCTTTTGGAGGCACGGATGACTTCCTGCAGTTCTCGCCAATCGGACTCTCCCTCCTTCTTGCGCATTAGTAGGAGTTCCGTATAGCCTTGTATGGCTTGGAGCAGGTTATTGAAATCGTGAGCGATTCCCCCCGCCAGAGTGCCGACGGCCTCCATTTTTTGAGCTTGCTGCAGCTGGCCCTCCAGATTTTTCTGTTCGCTGATGTCTCGTAAATTGATGACACTCCCCACAGGGTTGCCGTCCATATCTCGAAGGACGGCTCCACTGATGCTGACGGGAATGATTTTTTCTTCCTTGGTGTATCGCCGGGTTTCTATGCCAGAGAAGCTTTCGCCAGCCAACACCCTGCTGATCATCGTTTGATTCTCTGGCAAGCTTTCCTCAGGCACGAAAACATCCATTTTTTTGCCCAAACGCTCACCCAGGGACCAGCCGAAAACACGGGTGAAGGCAGGGTTATAATAGACAACTTTGCCATCAATGTCGTAGACAACCACAGGATCCGGATTTGCTTCCAGAACCGTGCGGTACTTTTCCTCACTGGCCCGGAGTGCTTCAATGACTTGTTTGCGCTCGGTGATATCGTGAACGATCGAATACAGAAGCTGTTTGCCGTTCAGTACGATCGGACCACTGAAGACTTCAACATCGACAATCTCGTCTCTTGCCAAACGGTGACGGAAGAAAAAGTGCTGGTTTTGTTCTGACTGCGCTCGCTCTATTTCTTGGTGAACTTGCTCGTCAGTGAGAGTATTGATATCGGTAATTTTCTTGCTGGTGAGTTCTTCATGGCCCCAACCATAAAAGGAGCAAGCTGCAGGATTGGCATCTACTATGTCTGCAGTCTCCGGATCAATAAGTAGCATCACTGTGTGATTGTTTTTGAAAAGGCTCCTATAGCGCTCTTCACTTTCACGCAAGGCCTCCTCCGCCCGCTTGCGTTTTGTAACATCGCGGACTACGCCTCGGAAACCAACAGGTTCGCCTGTAGAATTTGCCAGCAAAGATGCAGAGAGCTCCAGGGTTCTAGTGCTGCCATCCTTTCTAAAAATGTCATAGTCTACAATTCTTGCGGGCTCACCGGTCTGATAGGTTTTGCTAAAGACTTGATACATTTTTTTGGCGGTCTCCGGGGTG
>Ga0255039_10000673_pt1 | contig 11145 bp, 9 predicted proteins | sample BC1_12_1_MG_FD_181713 | JGI IMG/M metagenome (GOLD analysis project Ga0255039, IMG submission 181713) | Seawater microbial communities from Strait of Georgia, British Columbia, Canada - BC1_12_1 | ecosystem: Environmental > Aquatic > Marine > Strait | place: Canada: British Columbia | collected... | reverse complement strand
TTCCTGCGAAGCGCCGTTGTAATCATCATTGAGCGGGATTCCGGTTTCTGCCGCGGCCTTGATAAAATGTTCCGCGATTGGTCGCCGCAATCTTAAGTCTGATACCTTCTGCGGACCGCCAACACCATGGTACTCATCCCCACCGCGTTGATTATCTTCGGATTTTTTAAAGTACGGCAATACATCAGAATAGCTCCAGCCCTGGTTTCCCAATTCAGCCCAACGATCGTAGTCCTCGGCCTGGCCGCGGACGTAAAGCAGCCCATTTAATGAACTGGAACCACCTAGCACTTTCCCACGCGGCCACTGAAGGCTTCGATTAGCGATACCTGGATCGGGCTGGGTCTGGTAACACCAGTCCCATTTTGGATCATGCATGGTTTTAAAATAACCCACCGGGATATGAATCCAGGGATTCCAGTCGCTGGGACCCGCCTCAATCAGCAACACCCGATTGGCAGAAATTGCCGATAGCCGATTTGCCAGTACACAGCCAGCCGATCCTGCACCGACAATTATGAAATCAAACTCGTTCACCAATAATCCTTAAAGATAAAATTAATCTGTAGCTGAAACATCAACCGGGTTGAAGCCGCTATCGGTTTCACCATCAAAAGGGCATAGCCCTGAGCGTTCAATGAAGAATAACGTGCTTTTGATCTGACACCAACCAGTATGACAAAGGCCGAATAGTCGATCATAAACCTAACGCGGCCGATTTTTCACATCCTCGATGATTTTTGGGCCGCTAAGGCTGCACTAGCCCTGACCTGTAATTTCCACGGGTATGCGCATATACTGGTGCGACTATGAAACATCTATTACTCGGATTAATGCTTTTCCCTGCGGTGGTTAGCGCGGCAGATATCAAGCAGGCTACCACGATTTCATGCATTAGCGATGATTCGAGTGTGAATGGAACGCACCGCGATTCCGATTCGGATAAAAACCCCGAGAAGATCAGTTCCTGGTTTTCCGAATGGCTATTCGCCGAAAATTTCAGCCAGATAAAATCGAAAATAAAAATTGTCTGGACTCCGCGAACCGAGAAGGGCCCATCAATCAAGATTATTACCAATGAAAAAGCACATAACTCGATCAGGCTTCGTTCCTATACCAAGAATAGCCTGATAGTTGTTTCCTCGGCATCGAGCCCATTTACCACCGAAAGCTGGTCCTTCGCGCTTAATTTTAAAATCGAAACAATTCTTGCGACGCGGGTACAGAGCAATGTCGGTGGCGTAAAGGGTGAAATTCTTACCTACAATTGCCAGTTTGAGACCATTGATAAGAGTTCGAACAGCTCGCAAAAAGCGGTTTCATGACAGGCTTTGCGAAGATTATAGGAGAAAATCCCTCGACCGCTTCGGGCAAATAATTTATCAACTCAATAACTCCTATTGATTTTATTGATCAAGATAGTTATGGTGTGGTCACTAGAAGTGCAGGAACGCGATCTGAGGAGGCCGCGGAATCCAGTCGAAATAATTACAACATTGAAGTAAAACCACGCCCAAATTAATTTACCGAGACACTCATATTATGCCAAGTGATGAGCCCCTTGTTCGCTTTGTCGACATCCAAAAAAGTTACGACGGAGAAGCTCTGGTCGTTAAAAGTCTGAACCTGGACGTTGCCGAGGGCGAGTTCCTCACCATGTTAGGCCCATCCGGCTCGGGTAAGACGACCTGCCTGATGATGCTGGCCGGATTCGAACCAGCCACCCACGGCGAAATTTATCTAAAAGACGTACCAATCAACAGAACACCGCCACACAAGCGTGGCATCGGCATGGTTTTTCAGAACTACGCCCTGTTTCCACATATGACAGTTGCTGAAAACCTTGCCTTCCCGCTCGAAGTACGCAAGATGGATAAGAGCGAGCGTGAAACCCGGGTTAACCGCGCGCTTGATATGGTGCAACTCGGCGCCTTTGGCGATCGACGACCGGCACAGTTATCTGGCGGACAGGCGCAACGCGTCGCCGTGGCCCGTTCACTGGTGTTTGACCCCGACCTGGTATTGATGGACGAACCGCTGGGGGCACTAGATAAAAACCTGCGTGAGCAAATGCAGTACGAAATTAAACATATCCATGAAAATCTGGGGCTCACCGTGGTGTACGTAACGCACGATCAAAGCGAAGCCCTGACCATGTCAAATCGAATTGCCGTATTTGACGATGGAATCATCCAGCAATGCGCACCTCCGGAGGACCTGTACGAGAGGCCGGAAAATGCATTTTGCGCTAATTTCATCGGTGAAAACAACCGCCTGCTCGGAAAAGTCACCGAAGACCTGGGCGATAGCGTCAAGGTCGAAATCGATAACGACGCCGGTGTTGTCGAAGCCAAAAAAGTTAATGTCGGCGGGGTCGGAACAAGATCAACCCTGTCGTTACGCCCAGAGCGTGTCATCGTTAATCCAGAACAGGGTTCTTTACCCAATATCTTTTCCGGCAAGGCCGAGGAACTGATATACCTGGGCGACCATATCAGAACCCGTTTCACGGTTTGTGGTCACGATGATTTCATTGTAAAAATTCCCAATTCAGCCGCACATGCTCATCTCAAAGAAGGTGACACGGTCAATATCGGCTGGAATGTGGAAGACTGTCGGGCTCTCGATCCATCGGATTAAGCCCACTGATTTTAATACTACAAATGAAATAAATCGAAGAGGAAATGTACACTATGAAAGTAACATTAAAACACACACTGCTGGCCTCAGTAGTGGCTGCTACCTCGGTAGCGGTTCAAGCCGAAGTGAACCTCACTTCATGGGGCGGTGCCTATACCGCCTCGCAGCAAAAAGCTTACGCCGACACCTGGAAGGATGGCAAGATCAACTTTATCAACTACAACGGTGGCCTCGGTGAGGTCAAGACCCAGGTAGAATCTGGTGCCGTGACGTGGGATATCGTCGACGTGCTGCCTCACGAAGCACGCGTGGGTTGTGACGAGGGTCTTTTCGAAGAACTCGATCGCAGCATGTTCGAACCGGCGGCAAATGGCATGTCGATGGATGACGACATGATGGTCTCACCACCTAACGACTGCGTGGTTCCACAGATTTTCTGGTCTTACGTGCCTTTTTATGAAGAAGGTACTTTTGTCGGAGCCAAGCCTACAACGATTGCCGATTTCTTTAACGTTAAGAAATTCCCCGGCAAGCGTGGCATTCACACCTGGCCTAACGCACTGATCGAGATGGCGTTGCTGGCAGACGGTGTTGCAGTGAAAGAAGTCTATGACGTCATGAGTACTGACGAAGGCATTGATCGTGCATTCAAGATGCTGGATAAAATCAAGGATCACGCCGTATTCTGGTCTTCGGGCGCTAAGCCGCTGGAACTGGTGAAGTCGGGTGAAGTCGCGATGTCACTGGCTTATAACGGCCGTATCGGAGCCGCTGTACTGTCTGAAGGCGAGAAGTTCGTTACCGTATGGGACGGACAGGTACTGGAAGAGGAATGGCTGGTACTGGTAAAGGGTGCACCGAATGCCGAGGAAGCGAAGAAGTTCCTGGTACACGCTTCCGCACCCGCGCAACAGGCGGGTCAGGCCAAGTACATCAATTATGGACCAATGCGTAAGTCTGCTTTTGATATCATGAAAGCCGGTGAGCCCTGGTTCCACAACGGTAAAAACATCATGGAGCACATGCCTAATCGCCCTGAGGTTATGCCACGCTCTGTAGTTGCGGACCCGGATTGGTGGGCTGACTATGGTGATTCAATCGGTGAGCGTTATACCGCCTGGATGGCCCAGTAGTAGAAATAGACCTGGAGGCGGGCGATTAGCCCGCCTTCCAGTTTAACTAAATATTGATAGTTAATAAAATAGCCATGACAACAGCACAAGCAGCAACACCCGATGGACCCATCCTCACGGCAGACGGTACGCCGCTGAAGGCAGGCCTGCAAAAGTCATTGCGCCGCAGCAAACTGCGCGCGATGGGCCTGGTCGCAGGGCCGCTGTTATTCCTGCTTATTTTATTCATTATCCCGATTGGCAACATGTTGACGCGCAGCGTCGACGATTCCCTGGTGAATAAAGTATTGCCTACAACATTTGAGGCTTTCGCAGCCTGGGACAAAACTTCAGAACCGCCCGAGGCTTTATATGCCGCCTTTGTCGCCGATGTACTCGCTGCAGATAAGCTTGATGTTGGTAAGACTAGTACCCGCATGAACTACGCCAAGCCCGGATGGAAAAGCCTGGTCAAACGAACCGCGAGAAAGATCAAGAGGATCAAGGGCCCCCCCTACAAAGATGAACTGATCAAACTCGACAAGCGCTGGGCTGACGCCTCGTTCTGGCTATCACTGGGCATCATGAAGGACAAACGTACTCTCGGCTATTTCCTAAACTCGGTCGACAGGACCTACGACTTCGACAAGAACATCATTAGCGTCGACGAAGAACGCAAGGTTTATAACCTGCTCTGGTATCGCACCTTGCTGGTGAGCCTGATGGTTACCATCGCCTGTCTGATCCTGTCTTACCCGGTGGCTTATTTACTCGCCACATTACCGATGCGAATTTCCAATTTGTTAATGATTTGTGTATTGATGCCTTTCTGGACTTCATTACTGGTACGAATTGTGGCCTGGATGATCATGTTGCAGCAAAATGGCGTGGTTAACGATTCACTCGTGGCAATCGGCTTACTCGATGACGATAACCGGCTGGCAATGATGTATAACTTTAACGGCACGGTGATCGTGATGACGCAGATACTGCTGCCATTTATGATTCTGCCGCTTTACAGCGTCATGAAAACCATACCGCCAACCTATATGAAGGCCGCACAGAACCTCGGGGCGACACCAACGCTGGCATTCATTCGAGTTTATATGCCGCAAACCATTCCTGGCATTGGTGCCGGTTGCATCCTCGTATTTATCGTCGCAATTGGCTATTACATAACGCCCGAGCTGGTGGGCGGTAAGGATGGTCGACTAATAGGTAATATGGTCGCCTACCATATGCAGCGATCCCTGAACTGGGGGCTGGCTGCAGCCATGGGTTCCATCCTGTTGGTTACGATTCTATTCCTGTACTGGTTATACGACAAAATAATCGGCATCGACAACATGAAGATGGGTTAACAACATGGCCTTACCAATATACACAACACCGGGTCAGAGACTCTGGCATTACACTTACCTCGCATTTTGCGGATTCGTGTTGTTCTTTCTGGTCGCGCCGCTGGTAGTGGTGATACCACTATCATTCACCTCGGCGCCATTCCTGAGCTTTACCCCTGAAATGCTGTCGTTAGATCCCGAGGGTTTCTCGGTACGATGGTATAAGGGGTTATTTGGGATCTGCGGCAACGCGGAAGACAGTATCTCGACCATGTGTACCGACAAGTGGATGACTGGCGCACAGAAAAGCCTGATTATCGCAGTAATTTCGACAATAACAGCAACAGTTGTCGGAACCATTGCCGCACTCGGTCTGAGCAGTGAACACATGCCGGCACGCCGTTTGATCATGGCGCTAATGATTTCGCCTTTGATTGTGCCGTTAATTATTACCGCTTCTGGTATGGCTTTCTTTTTCGCGACCATAAACCTGACTGCAACCTGGGCCGGCATCATCCTCGCGCATACCATTCTCGGTCTTCCATTCGTCGTCATCACCGTTACCTCGACTCTGGTCGGCTTCGACAAGTCGCTGATGCGGGCAGGTGCTAACCTGGGTGGTACACCGGCTTACAATTTCTTCAAGATTCAAATGCCACTCATTGCACCAGGCATGATTTCGGGGGCTCTGTTTGCATTCATCACCTCGTTTGATGAAATTGTAGTCATCCTTTTTGTCGGCGGTCCCCAGCAACACACCCTGCCGTTGCAGATGTGGTCGGGTATTCGTCAGGAAATCAGCCCGACGATACTCTCGGCAGCGACTATCCTGGTGTTGTTCTCGATCGTATTGCTGACCACGCTGGAAATGCTACGCCGTCGCAGTGAGCGCTTACGCGGCATCACTCCGCATTAAACGCGATTGAATCAATTCCCGGCCCAGTAAGGCTTCCCGGTGCAAGTCGGCGATATGGTGTATTACCTGTACACCGATAAAAAAAATAATCCGATCAAGATTGCGGCCTCTGTATTAGCAGTAGAGCCCGAAAATGTTCATATCCGCGTGGGTCGCTTTGATGTTCTTTCCAGCAAATTGGTGACTTTTGAGTCAACGGTCACGAGAGATAAACTGCTTCCACGTAACATTCCCTGTAGTTTCGAAGACGCGCTAAAAGGAATACCCGGCTCACTCGACTAATGTCGATTCCTTACTGGCCAGGCGCCGGGTTCTGACTTTAATTGATGGTTCATGGTTTTCTATCTGATTATCTGCTTTTAACTGCAGGCGGTATCAGGACAAAATTTCCGAAGTGCTTTTTCTCAAGAAACTCCTGTTGCGCCTCGGCAATGTTTTGAAGTGGAAATATTTTAGCCACCAGGGGCCGGATTTTCCCATTTTCAATATAAGACACCAGGTTCGGAAAAACCGGTTCATCCCAGGCGGTGCACCCTATCAGCTTCAAATCCTTCAGGTAAAAGCTACGCATATCGAGTGTCACCAGTGGTCCCCCGATGGCACCGGAAGAAACATAGCGCCCCCCCTGTTTGAGTACCTCGATCATTTGCCCAAACGACTCACCACCGACGTTGTCTACAACCACGTCTATGCTTTTTGCGCCGAGGCTTTCGACAATATCGGCGCCGCGTTCCAACACCCGTGATACGCCGAGCATTTTAACCTGTTCTGTTTTTGCCTTGCCGGCGATGCCGATCACCTGCGCCCCGCGACAATTGGCCAGTTGGATCGCAGCCGAGCCCACACCACCTGATGCGCCGGCAACGAGAACCGTATCCTGCGGGCCTATGCCTGCTCTCTGTATCATATTTTCGGCGGTACCATAGGCGCATGGAATAGTTGCCAGTTCGGCATCAGTCCAGTCACAGTTAACGACAAAAACTTCGCTAGCGGGTACCTTCACGTATTGTGCGAAAGCACCATCAAAATCCGAGGCCATCCATATGTTATCCAGAGATTCAAATCCTGTTCGCCGCATGCAGGCTCTCACTAGTACGCGTGAACCCAGCAGATGTGAATCCTGCCTTGAGCAGGCTTCGACCACGCGCCCACAGCAATCGGTCCCCTGGATTAGAGGGAAGGGCGTGGTTTCATTCCAGCCGCCATCTTCGATCGCAGTCGTTTTCGATGAGCCCTGCGCGGTATCCCCGGTGCTACCGGTTACCGAGGCGGAGTACCAACCAAGGCGAGTATTAATCTCTGTATTATTAACCCCGGCTGCGAGCACCTCGATCAATACCTCTCCTGCCTGCAATTTTGGAACAGGCACGCTCCTGTATTCAAGCTTGTCGTAACCGCCATTACCGGTGGTTACCACCGCCATCATGGTTTTCACGCTACCTTTAGTATCGAATCGGTTTTTTGACTGGTGCATATTCACTTTTCAGTTGGAGCCATAAGATTGGACATGATAACCGAGCCATGCGAGATGTATCGCCGAAAATTCTTAATTGACGCCACTCTGGTGACTAAACACCACTTTTCCACCCGAATTCACCACATATTTTATAGGGAATTTCTATATAATATTTTCCTCGGCCCTGATATTGCAGGGCTTAAAAGAACAATTTTAAATGAACGATTACTTCGACCTTGGCGACCATACTAGACCGATAACTACCACCTCAACACTAGCTCAAACCTGGTTTGACCGCGGACTCACCTGGTGCTACGGCTTTAATCACGAAGAAGCGATTCGATGTTTCCAAAAGGTCCTGGAACAGGACCCAGATTGCGCCATGGGCTACTGGGGCCTGGCTTATGCGGCTAGTTCATTCTATAACAAACCCTGGGACTGGTTTGATCGGGACGAACGTATCCAGGTATTAGCCAGTTGTTACCAGCACACACAGAAAGCCTTAAACCTGAGCGCCAGGGCAACAGCCGCTGAACAGCAGTTAATCGTGGCATTGGGGCAAAAACATCAGTCTGCCGAGACCGAAGATGTCGCGCTGCTAGAACGATGGGAACAGGACTACAGCATTAGCATGCGCAGCGTGTTGAAATCTAATCCTGATAATCTCGATATTATTTGCCTGACCGCTGAATCAATGATGAACCTGGCTCGTTGGAAGTTATGGGATATTACCAATGGGATTCCAGCCAGGGGCGCATTGACCGAGGAATCAATCACCATGCTTGAGCATGGAATAGCGCTGACAGAAGAAAACAAGCTATCGCCCCACCCCGGCATTCTTCATTTTTACATTCACGCACTGGAGATGTCACCGCAACCGGAAAAGGCACAGACCGCGGCTAACCAGTTGCGAGATTTGTGCCCGGAGAGTGGTCACCTGCTTCACATGTCTACTCATATTGACATACTTTGCGGGGACTACCTGGCGGTTGTCGAAGCGAATAATCAGGCAAATAAAACTGATTTAAAATATATCGAACTGCGTGGCAGGCGTGAATTCTACATGATTTCCTGCATGCATAATTTTCATTCCAAAATGTATGGGGCTATGTTTCTGGGTCAATTTAATGCTGCCATGGAAGCCGTCAATGGTATTCGTTCAATCATTACCGACGATCTGCTAAGCACTGGCACACGATACCTGCGATCGACACTTGAAGCCTACTACTCGAGCAAAGTGCACGTGCTGGTCAGGTTTGGCCTGTGGCAGGAAATCGTTGATGAACCCTTTCCGGATAACCAGAGTCTGTACCCGGTTACCACGGCCCTGCTCTATTATGGCAAGGGTATTGCTCATGCTGCCCTTGGTGATATATCGAGCGCCCGTGATTGCAAGTCTGTGTTTGATCAATTACATGAATCGATACCGGATTGGCACATCGTCGCTAACAATCCAACCATCGTCGTGCTGGACGTCGCCGCGGCGATGCTCAATGGCGAACTCGAGTACCACGCTGCTAATCATGAACTCGGTTACACCCATTTAAGAGAAGCCTGCAGGTTGAGTGACAATCTCGGCTATTCCGAACCCTGGCCCTGGATGCATCCACCACGCCACGCGCTTGGCGCCCTGCTACTCGAACAGGGGCAAGTCGAAGAAGCGATGCTGCACTACCGGGACGATCTTGGGCTCGGCAACACACTCCCTCGCAGCCACCAGCATCGGAACAATATATGGGCATTGCACGGCTATCTTGAATGTCTAAAGAAACTCGATATTAAGGATCAGATTGATCGCTTTCAGCAAAAACTGGACCAGACCATGCTGTTGGCCGACTTCACTATCGAATCATCGTGTTGCTGCCGAAAAGAGACCTTTAGCAATGCCAGTCTTCCGACCTGAGTAGCCTGGCCCGATCAGCTTCTGCCTTTCACCTCTACTTCATAGCCTGGTTCTTCTGGTTCATCGTCAAGCATTTCAGGCGGAAATCCAGGCGCCAGAATTTCAATACCGACTTTTTCCTCGAGACGCCTGATAATATTCGGTGACAATTCTCGAGAGCCGTAACGATCCTGCCCATCCTTGAAGATTTGTTCCATTACGGGCGCCAGCTCCAGATCCAGGTTAGCGCGCCTGGCTACGTCGTTGAACAGGCCAATGTCTTTACAGACCAGGTCCATGGTAAAACTGATATCCCGGCTGCCATTTAATATCACCTGGCTTTCGGTTTCATGAACAAAGGAATTACCCGACGATATTCTAATCGCTTCATAAGTCGTATTTAAATCCATACCAGCAACACCGGCAGTCACAAGCGCTTCACAAAGGCTGAGCAGATTAGCCGTGGCAAGATAGTTGGTGACAACTTTTAATACCGAGGCCGAGCCCAGCGGGCCCGTGTGTAGAATACGCCGCCCCATAGTCGTCAGCAGTGGCAACATGGTTTCAAATGTAGCGCGTTCACAACCTGCAAAGATAGCAATATTTCCCGTCGCCGCACGGTGACACCCGCCCGATACAGGGCAGTCGACTGGCTCGGCACCTAGTGCTTTTACTTTTTCACCGAGACGCAGTACTTCATCCTTGTCGGTTGTACTCATCTCAGCCCAGATCTTACCCTCGCTTAAGCCTGCAAGCACACCATCCTCCGCTTCCATCACCATCGCACTCGCCGACGGACTCGGCAAGCAGGTAATTAAAACATCGACTTTCTGCGCCATTTGCCGGGGACTATCGGCCCAGCTCGCACCGGCATCAAGAAAGGGCTGGGCCAGCTTTTTGTCCAGATCACGCACCGTCAAATCGATACCATTGCGTAGAAGGCTGCCCGCCAGCTTGCCACCGACATTACCCAATCCAATAAAACCAACTTTTATCATATTCACCTTCTGGTACCCGTGTAGTTAAGCGAGCAGCGCTATATTGGGCGCCATTATTATTAAGTTGAAGACATGGCGCAATCCTTATTTGCTAGCCAAATATCTGTAATTTCTATACTCAAACCCCGCTATCAAGCCAAATCTTCAATTAGTATCTTAAAAACAGATGGCGGTGCTGGATTTGCACAAAAAGGCTATTTATAATCGCAGCACTTTTCCCCCTGGTTAAATCAGACGAAGACAATCCGATGCCCAAATTAAACACTTTATACTGGCGCGATATTCCCGCCCAGGTGATTGCCAAAGAACGCAGAGAAAATGCAAAGTTGGTGTTGACTGAACGCTTCGCCGAGGCAATCGACAAGGCAGCGATGCGCGCCAAAATGGCTGGCACTGATGCTTATCTCGAACAATGGCGCCAGGAATCGGTTAACTGCGGCAAGGATTTACAGGCGGCTGTTGACGCCGCAGCTGCCAAACTGGAACAGGACTACGATGACGAACGCCTCAGTACACTGGTACGTAGTGGTGGTGTCGAAGCCGAATAACCAGTCGCCAGTAAATATCGTTTTATGAGTCGATGGCCCGAGTTAAATCCTGGCCTTCGTTACGCGAGTTATTAACCGCCGTGCTAACCGCGTAATACTGGTAATTCGGGGAGGTATTTTCCATCAGCCGGTTGGCTTCATCGGTTCCTTCCATACTGCAATCAAGCCATGCCGCATAATCCTTTACGGCAATATGCACTGGCATGCGATGGTGGATTTCCTTTACTCGATCTTTTGCTTCAGTGGTAATTAT
>Ga0255039_10000672_pt1 | contig 11149 bp, 7 predicted proteins | sample BC1_12_1_MG_FD_181713 | JGI IMG/M metagenome (GOLD analysis project Ga0255039, IMG submission 181713) | Seawater microbial communities from Strait of Georgia, British Columbia, Canada - BC1_12_1 | ecosystem: Environmental > Aquatic > Marine > Strait | place: Canada: British Columbia | collected... | reverse complement strand
TCGCGACCCGCAAACAGCCTGGATTATAGTAGTGATCAGCATTTATTCAGGGATGCCTCGACACCGGCAACACGACAGATTAAAACCCTGTGTCATCGCCGTCATTTTCGTTATCCCGCTATTATCGTTATCCCGTTGATTTTGTTGCCCGGGGCTCAACGAAACAGTAGCAAGGGTATCTTACAGCTGCGAATCATTTCGGTGGTGGTTGAGCCGATGATCAGATTGCGGATCACTGAATGCCCGAACGCCCCCATAACCATCAGGTCATAGGCATCGCTTTCGACTTCACGGGCGATTACAGTTTCCGGCCTGCCCGGCATGAACTTTGTTTTTACCCGGTAGCCGGCGGCGCGTAGCTGACTGGCCGACGCTTCCATTTGAGCTCCCGCTTCTGCAGTCTCGGTACCAACACACAACAATTCGCAATCAAGGTCGGCAAACACTTTGTTGCGCGCGATTTCGTCGATCGCCTTGATGACGCTGCGCCCCCCATCGTAGGCAACCAGGAAACGCCGAACCGGTTTGAATGCCCTGGATGCCAGCAGCACCGGTTTATGGCTGGAGCGCACCACCCGCTCGAGGTTCGAACCGAGGTGCAGCTGGTTGAAATCGGCACCCCCGCCACGCTTTCCGATGACGATCATGTCGGTCTCCGCTTCCAGGTCCTGTACCGTTTCGACGATTTCGCCCAAACGCAATTTGGTCGTTACGTTGACAACTCCGGATGCGACTACCGAATCCCTGGCGTCATCAAGAATTGCCCTGCCGCGCTTCTGCGATAACCGGGCTTTCTGAGCATCGAGTTCGGCCAGCTCTTCAAGCAAGGCGGTTCTTGCTCCGATACCGATATTGCCGCTGAAATCCTCGGGATGGCTCGACAACTCCTGACGATCAAGCACATGCACGATTTCCACCCCCCCACCCAGACGGTTGGCAAACCAGGCTGCATGGTCACACACACTCTTTGAATAACCTGAACCGTCGATAAGCGCCAATAAATTAATCATTGTTTCTACCTAGTGTCCGAGCAGACGCTCAAGAGCGCCTGGTTTATCATGAATAGCGAGTTGATCGACAATTGTTTCACTGGCTTCATTAAGCCCGATAATCTCGACTTCTGCACCTTCTCTGCGAAATTTAACAACCACCAGGTCGATCGCCGCCACGCTGGAAATATCCCAGATATGAGCATGACTGACATCGATGGTGACCTTCTCCAGCGCTTCCTTGAAATCAAAGGAGGCCCGGAAATCATCGACCGAGGCAAAGAACAGCTGCCCTTCCACGACATAGGTGCGCGCCTTGCCATCCTCGCTAAGCACAGAGGTGATGCGAAAAATCTGCGCAATCTTCCAGGCAAAGAAAATGGCTGAAAACAACACACCCACCATCACGCCGATAGCGAGATTATGGGTGGCCAGTACCGCTGCGACCGTGGCGATCATTACAATTGATGAGCTCCGGGGATGGTCCTTGAGGTTCTTGATCGAAGACCAGCTGAAGGTACCAATGGAAACCATGATCATAATCGCAACCAGGGCAGCCATCGGGATCTGTTTCACCCAGTCGCCCAGAAAAACGATCATCAGCAGGAGAAACATACCCGCACACAAGGTGGATAACCGCCCGCGCCCGCCCGACTTCACGTTAATCATCGATTGGCCAATCATCGCGCAGCCCGCCATGCCACCGATGAACCCGGTAGCCGTATTGGCGATGCCCTGACCGATGCATTCGCGATTTTTATCGCTACTGGTGTCGGTAAGTTCATCCACGATGGCGGCTGTCATTAAGGATTCAAGCAAGCCGACCGCAGCCACGGCAGCCGAATAAGGCAGGATTATCCATAAAGTCTCCAGGGTTAGCGGGATATCGGGCAACAGGAATATGGGCAGCGTCGAGGGCAGTTCACCCATATCGCCGACGGTACGCAGATCGAGGTGCAGGTATATCGAAATCGAGGTTAACACCAGGATACATACCAGTGGCGACGGAATGGCCCGGGTAATATAGGGAAACAGGTAGATGATGCCGAGACCGGCAATCAGCATAACGTAGGTTAAATAGGGTACATGGATCAGCTCCGGCAACTGGGCGATAAAAATCAGAATCGCCAGCGCATTGACGAAGCCGGTCATGACCGAGCGCGATACAAAACGCATCACATAGCCCAGCCGTAAAAGTCCAGCCACTATCTGGATCAAGCCGGCGACGACGGTTGCCGCTAACAGATATTCCAGCCCATGTTCCTTGACCAGCGTTACCATTAACACCGCGGTCGCCGCGGTCGCCGCTGAAATCATTCCCGGACGGCCACCGGTAATGGCAACAATGACAGCAATCGAAAATGAAGCATAAAGCCCGACCTTCGGGTCGACGCCGGCAATAATGGAGAATGCAATGGCCTCGGGTATAAGGGCAAGTGCGACAACCAGGCCCGCGAGAATGTCTGCGCGAATATTGCCAAGCCATTCGTTGCGAAGTTGTGGAATAGAGAAAGCGTTCAAAAGGTATCTCGAATGAAGTAAAACAGTGTGTACAGACCAGGCCCGGCATACACATCAGTTGTGGTGAATGGCGGTGAAAGTCAGTTACGCGATTTGTAACAAGAGGGAAAATAGCAGATGGAGTCTAGCGTTGCCGGCAAAAGATCTGGCGATCTATATCTGGCAGAATTCGGTACATAGCTGATGCCCTGAGGGCGCGCATCATATCGATAAATGACCTATCAGGCTATTAATATCCGCTGTAACCAGGACAAAAGATCATTTATCTTCAACCTGCAGCAACGCGAACAACCTGTTTTTCGCAGTCAACAGCGACTGCAATCCCTGTCGATCATATTTTCGTACTGCGGCGCGATATATTTCGCACCCGCAATACCTGCGAAACATAGAGCCCGCCAGCAGTAATCAGGCAGATTCCGACCCAGGACAGCACCGTTGGCAAGGTATCAAAAAACAGATAACCGAAAATAACGGCAGAGACAATTTCGAAATAGGTGAAAGGCGCCAATGTTGAGGCGTCGGCGTGAGCGAAGGCAAAAACCAGCAAGGTCTGGTTTATCGAGCCAGACACGATTAACACCGCGATATACCACCAGGCGTCTGCGGGGATCGGCTGCCAGGAACCCGGCAGCAACAGCGTAAGTACAAACGCAGCACAAACTGCACCCGCAAAGGCAGTCACCAGCGGTGGAGAAACAATGCTCAATTTGCGGTTTAGCGCGAGCTGAATGCTGACGATGACGGCGCAGGCAAAAATATACAGATTACCGGTATTGATCTGCTCGAATTGCGGGCGCATGACGAGCAGGACGCCGGCAAATCCACACACAACGCCTATCCACACTGACCAGTTGGCGCGTTCACCGAGAAACAATACCGCAATAATGACCAGCAAAAAGGGATAGGCGTAGAGAATAGCGATCGCATCGGCATAGTCGACGGTTTGCGCACCGATCACAAACGCAGTGGTGCCACCCGCCATGGTTAACCCTCGAACCAGTTGAACAATTGGTCGAGCGGGTTTCAGACCCGACAAACCGTAACGCCAGATCAGGTAAGGCAGCAATATGACACTCATACCGGCAAAGCGAAACCAGGCAACCTGGTAGGCCGAAATCTGATTACCCAGTAATTTCATGATCGCGCCCGCAAAAGCAGCGATAGACAGGCCGATAATGACCATGACGATGCCTCGCGTTTGCGAAGCAACAAAGGAATGTGCATCAGGGCTATTCACCAGGCGATGATAGCCCAGGACTCAGATGGAAGCGCGTACTAAACGGCTTTGCCGCGATGTATAAAAGCGCCTTTTTGTTGTGATGACTAACAACCGATCTTGCCAAATGCAGGATCGATCGAGACAAAGCCGACGCTAAGTCCGATAATCGTGTCATGGATTGCGGGTTCGGGCTCTTGGTTCGCTGTCCATTTTGTCGGGATAATGACGGAATGGGTCACTTTGGCGGTGAATCGACAGGCTTGACCGTTAACCGCAGTCATTGGCCTGGCATGGTCACATAGAGATAATCAAACGCTCAATTTTCGACACGAAATATCCCGCTTCGAACTGCTTAGGCTCGCCTCGTCGAGGCACTCATAATTCTTTATCTTAAATTCTTGTTATTCCCTGTTATTTCAGATATTTAATCTATACTTCGCTCTAATTACTTTAACTTGGCCAGAAATACTCAGGCCGAATCGATAACAAGAAAACACAAACCAGGTCATGCAAGAAGAAGAGCTACGCCAGTGGGAGATCGACACGTTAACTACCCGACCAGGGAGTTACCGCGCACTAGCACGCCTTGAAACGCTGTTGAATCACCTTTTCCTCTATCCGCTGACTTTGATCAGCGAGACCCCTCTCCAGGCTGTAAAAAAATGCGCTTTGGGGGCATTCCGAGCGCCTGTCACGTGTCATGAATCACAGTTCTCACATTTACGTCCACTCAAAGGCCATCTGAGTCGGAAAAATGGCGAAATATCAACCTATACTCATTTAAACGAGTGGCAGTCCTGCACCGGCAAAGCCCTGCCGGAACGGTGTTCGCATGAAGCGATTCGCATACTTCCACAATTCGATTGGCGGCGTAAAAAAACGACGATGAACATTTGTCTATTTCCAGGTCTTCGGCAACAGAGGTTGCCAACCAGACTGTCCGGATTACAGGCCACTGGAGCGTTGTGTTTGCTCGTCCACGAAATCAATAATCCGTTTGATCTGACTCTACCGATCGGATATTTGCCGGCATGAACGATCGATTCTCCGAAAAATGGCTCGAAACCCTGTGCAGTATGTTGCCAGACGTGCATTCGGCAGTTTTCATGGTGCCGGATGCGGGAGCTGACCAACTGCATCTGCTGGCACGTTGGCCGAACGGCCTCAACGAGCACAATGATTTTTTTGATTCCGTCAAATATGCCCTGAAGAAGCGCGGTGAGGTTTGTCTCGCCAAGGCCCGGGTTGTCGACGGCGAGGACCTCGACTTTTTTGCAAAACCAATTTACGTTCAGTCTGACCTGGCCGGCGTGCTGTCGATAAAAATGAAGCATCTGCCCAGTTCCAGCCACCTGGACGTGTTCCAATCGCTCAAGCGCAGCATCAAATGGCTGGGCCTTGCCAATCAGAACAAATCCGAAGCGGACGAGTTCTACAGTAGCGTTGTTGGTGTACTGGCCAGTTGTTTCGAACAGCAGGGATACCAGCAGGGCTTGATGCGCATGGTTGCTGAACTCACCAGTGAATTCGACTGTGAACGCGTAGCGTTTGCTGAAATGCGCGGACTACACTGCAATCTTGTCGCACTGTCCAACAGTGCCGACTTTGATCAGCGTTCCAACATGGTGCGCAGAATCGCCGATGCGATGGATGAAGCCGTAGAGCAGGATCGCGCGATTCTGTACCCGGATACGAACAGCAAGCTGATTCAGCGAGCCCATCAGACACTACTTCGCAAACATGACCTTAGCTCGGTCGCGACGGTTCCTCTGGCATTCTCGGGAAAAGTGTTCGGGGCGGTAACCTTGATCGGTAGCGAGTCATCTCCGCTGGACAAAAAGAGCCTCGATCGCTGCCAGCAAATCCTGTCATTGTTGACGCCGTTCCTGGCGCTCAAGCGCGATCATGAACGCGGAATTTCGGCCCGGTTGTTAAACAGCTGCGGTAAAACACTGGGAACGATATTCGGCCTCAGCTACCTGAAGACAAAGATCGCCATCGTCATCGTGGCGTCAATACTCACCGCCGCCAGCCTGGTGGAAGCGGATTTCCGCATCACTGCCAATGCGCTGCTCGAAGGCGAGGTACAGCGTGTCGTTGCAGCACCCATATCGGGTTACCTGCTATCGTCGGCGGTTCGCGCCGGTGACACGATCAGCAGCGGTCAAATCATGGCAAGCCTCAATGATTCCGAGCTCAAGCTCGAACTGGTGCGTCTGAACGGCGGTTTGCAAAAGTATCGCCGCGAGTATCGCGAGGCGCAATCCACCCGCGACCTGGTAGGCCTTCGCGTCATCAAGGAGCAAATCAACCAGATCATCGCCGAAACCGAACTGATCGAACAGCAGCTACAAAGCATTCATCTGACAGCCCCCTTTGACGGCGTGGTGATCGAGGGTGATCTGAGCCAGAGTCTGGGCTCGCCAGTGGAACGTGGCGACACCTTGTTCAAAATCGCACCGCTCGACGACTACCGCATCATCCTCAAGGTAGATGAAAGAGAAATAGCCTACGTCGAGCAGGGTCAGGAAGGCTTACTGACACTTTCGAGCCTGTCGCAGGAAAGCATGCCGATTCGGATCGAACGCATTACCTCGGTGGCAAAAGCCGAAGATGGCGCAAACTTCTTTCGCGTCGAGGCTTCACTGCCGGAATCCGGTGTCAATTTACGGCCCGGAATGGAAGGCATCGGCAAGATTAACGCGGGACGCGAACGTCTGGTCTGGATATGGACGCACGAATTCATCGACTGGCTCAGGCTCTGGGTCTGGTCATGGTGGCCATAGGCGAGTGCTAAGATGACAGGTGAACTAAACAGTCGACACTGGTATCGAGTAGCCCCCTTAACGCCGAGGCTTCACGATCAGGTGGACATTCATCGCCACGACTATCGCGGAAAAATCTGGTACCTGGTGGAAAATACAACCACGGGCCGCAGCCATCGCTTCAACCCGACTGCCTATCAGTTCATCGGCATGATGGATGGTGAACGCAGTGTGCAGGATATTTATTCGCAAATTAACGAAAATCTCGACGGACACGCCCCCGGTCAGGAAGAAATTATCGACCTGATGAGCAAACTGTATGAAGCAGACTTGCTCAAGGTAAACGCTCAGACCAATACCGAGGAAATGTTTGGTCGTCAGTCGAAACAGCGCGCCAACAAACTCAAGCAACGCTTCGCGAACCCGGTTGCAATGCGCTTTCCACTGTGGGACCCGGAAAATTTCCTGAATCGCCATTTTGATAAGATTCGGTGGATTTTCAGTAAATGGGCCGGCTTGCTGTGGCTGTCATTGATGGTATATAGCGTTAGTGAGGCCGTACAAAACTGGGCACAGATAAATCATCATTTCGGTATCAACGCACTCGGCCCCAATAACCTGATATTGCTGTTCCTGCTGTACCCACCCATCAAGTTTGTGCACGAGCTCGGGCACGCTTTCAGCGCCAAACTGGAAGGTGGAGAAGTGCATGAAATGGGCGTTACTTTCCTGCTATTTGTTCCCGTTCCCTATGTTAATGTTTCGGCCGCTACACATTTTCGCAGCCGCGCCAGACGCATGCTCGTCAGTGCGGCGGGAATCATGGTCGAATCTTTCCTCGCGGCGATCGGTCTGCTGTTGTTTCTGGCAGCGCAACCCGGCCTGGTGCAGAACATCGGATTCAATATTTTCCTGATCGGGGGAATCTCCTCGCTGTTTTTCAATGGCAATCCCCTGCTGAAGTACGACGGCTACTACATACTCGCCGACGCGCTCGGTATTCCGAACCTGTACCAGCGATCTGCACAATACTGGCAGTACCTGTTTCGACGTTATCTGTTCGGGATGCGCGATGCGGTATCGCCGGTCAGCGCAGCAGGCGAAGCACCCTGGTTTGCCGGTTACTGCCTGGCGTCGCTGGCTTACCGGATGGGAATTCTCTGGTTTATCATCACCGTCGTCACCGAGAAATTCTTCTTCCTTGGCCTTGTGTTGGCAGGCTGGATGGTTTCCCTGCAAATTATCCAACCCGCCTACAAGGCATTAAATTATCTGCTGACAAGTCCAGCGCTGCAGCGCAAACGGAGTCGCGCGCTTACCGCCAGCAGCCTGCTGGCTGGCATTGTGGTGGCAGTTATCGGCTTTATGCCAATACCCTCCTATACCCTGAGCCAGGGAGTTGTCTGGCAACCCGACGAGGTGCGACTGCGCGCCGAGCACGACGGATTTGTCGAGTCCCTCATGGTTGAAAATAACCAGGCGGTAGCCGTCGGAACGCCATTGTTGTCGTTGCACGATCCGTTTCTGCACAGCGAGGCCAGGATCGCGCAGGCCAGGGTTCATGAACTGGAAGCCCGTTATCGTGCGAGTCGCTCAAATAATGACATCCAGGTTGGCATTGCTCGCGACGAACTGCAGATTGCCGAATCCGAGTTGCAGTTTATCCTCGAAAAATCGAGCGCCATGTCTGTTGATGCATTCAAGAGCGGTGAACTGGTGCTGCTCGATGCTGACGACCTTCCCGGTCGCTTTCTGCGCAAGGGAGATCTGCTGGGCTACATCATCGACGATGAGCTGCCGACAGTTCGCATGGCTGTAAGCCAGGATCATATCGGCCAGCTACGCCAACTGGTGACCAACATTAAGGTGCGCTTTGCCAGCGAGCCCGGTCGAGACTTCAATGCCCGCATCCTGCGCCAGGCGCCTGAGGCCACCAATCGCTTACCCAGCGCTGCGCTGGCTACCACGGGCGGCGGTCCATTTATCGCAAGCGCAGATGATAAAAACCAGCTGGAGACACAGGAGAAGGTTTTCCTGGTTGATCTCGAGCCCGACTTCGAGGGACGAGAAATTCCACTCGGCACCCGCGCATATGTTCGCGTCAATCATGGCAACGAAGCACTGGCGAGTCAGTGGTATCGACGTCTTCGACAGGTTTTCCTGAGGCAGTTAAATGTCTGAGTTAATAATGAAACCCGGAATCAGCCTCGGGCACTATCCCCAGCGTCCCGAGATCGATCTGGATGATCTTGAAGCAGTCGCAAAGCATTGGGCCGGCCGCCTCGGCTCACGCCTTCGCCGCAAGCGCATGACACAAAAGACTGTCGCCCGTCGCGTCAAGGTTCACCAGCAAGAGCTGGAGAACTGCAGCGATGCGGACTTTGACAAGGTGCTCGAAGAATTTCGCTGGCAACTCCATCAACGGGGTTTAGTGGACAATTTGATTCTCAATACCTTTGCGGTTATCAGCGAAGCGGCGGCACGTACACTCGACAAACGCCATTACGACGCGCAACTATATGGTGGCTGGCTGATGATCAATGGCATGCTCGCAGAAATGCAAACCGGTGAAGGCAAAACCCTGGCCACCACACTACCGTCCTGCACCGCAGCGCTTGCCGGCATTCCGGTTCACGTCATCACTGCAAACGATTATCTGGCTCAACGCGATTGTGAAATTCTGACTCCACTTTATAGCCGGCTTGGATTGACCGCCAGCTGGGTCATCGATGGCATGACGCCAGAGCAGTGCCAAGTCGCTTACCAGGCCGATATTGTACACACCACCAACAAGCAAATTGCTTTCGACTATCTGCGTGATCGCATCGAAATGGGCGAAGATACCGGGGATTTGCGCTTTCAGTATCGCCAGACTCAGCGTCAGCTACAGCAAGGTGCCAAAGACAAATTACTGTTACGCGGCCTGTGTTTCGCGATCGTCGATGAGGCCGATAGCATCCTGATCGATGAAGCGAACACCCCGTTGATTATTACGCGCCAGATACCCAACGAAGATTCCGCAGAAACCTATGGCGATGCGCTGTATCTGGCCTCGTCACTGCTCATTCATGAAGACTATAAAGTCGAAGAGGCCCACAGGGCCGTCAACCTGACGGTAGCGGGTGAAGACAAACTCGAATCACGTATCGAGAAACTGCCCAATCTGTGGAGCAATAAACGCAAACGCGAATCGTTGGTGAAACAGGCATTGGCAGCAAACCTGTTTTACAAACGTGATCGCGATTACCTGGTTGAGCAGGAAAGCATACAAATCATCGATCAATCAACCGGCCGACTCATGCCGGACCGCGCCTGGGAGCAAGGCTTGCAACAGATGATCGAAGCCAAGGAAGGATGCGTAATCAGCGAACAGCGCGAACCGCTGGCGCGTATCAGCTATCAAAAGTTTTTCAGCCGTTATCTGCGTCTTGGCGGAACTTCAGGAACACTGCACGAGGTAGCTGACGAATTGCACCACGTGTATGGCCTGCAGGTCCGCAAGGTAGCACCGAATCGACCTTCACAGCGAGTCATGCAGGGCATAAAGCTTTATCGCGATGTCCTTGAAAAGAAGTCAGCTTTGCTCAATCGCATCGTCGAGCTCCGTCGTGGTGGCCGGCCGTTGCTGATCGGCACCGGCTCAGTCGAAGAATCAGAGCTGGTGTCCGCCTGGTTGCAGCAGGTTCAAATAGAGCATCGGGTCCTTAATGCGCGACAGGACCAGCAGGAAGCGGAAATTATTGCCGCTGCCGGAGAAAAAAATGCGATCACCGTGGCAACCAACATGGCAGGTCGTGGGACGGACATCGCACTCGGTGACGGGGTGGAAGATATGGGTGGATTGCACGTGATTTCGCTTAGTCTGCACGCTTCGTATCGCATCGAGCGGCAACTCTTCGGTCGCAGCGCACGTCAAGGTGATCCCGGCAGTGTCGAATCGATCCTTACTTTAGATGATCCCGCGCTGGATAAGCGCCCGGGATGCACTATGCTAAGACTGTTAAGCGGATTTTGCAGCAAAGGCAAACCGCTAAACGGATGGACGTGTCGGCCGTTTCTGCGACGTGCGCAGCGCGGGCATGAGAGACAACAAACTAAAATTCGAAAGGTATTGATGAAGCAGGATAAACACCTGCGACGCGTGCTGGCGTTTTCGGGGCAATTTGAATGAATTATCCCGAACACTATCTCGTGTTGGCAGAAAAAGGCCTATCTCAAGGATCGCCCCGTAACTCTGGTAACCGGGCACGGCTTCTATGGTCCTTGGTGTTATGGCTCTCGTCAGCCTGTCTGCTCCCCTCGCATGCCAGCGCCGCAGAACTCGATTGCCTGGTAAAACCCGAAATGTATGTCGACGTGAGCAGTTCGGTCGTTTCGGTACTGGAAGAAATTCTGGTCGAAACTGGTGATGTCGTCAGAAAGGGGCAACCGTTAGCGAAACTTGAGGCTTCAGTAGAAAAGGCCCGCGTCAAGATGGCTCAATTGCAGGTGGATCACGTCAGCGATATAGAGAATCGCAAGGTGCAACTCGAATATAAAAAGCTGAATCACGAGCGCATGCAGGCATTGAGATTGAAAAAATCGGTGCCTCAGTTTGAAGCAGACAAAGCCAAAACCGAGTATGCACTCGCCGAACTCGAATTAGCCAAATCACG
>Ga0255039_10000671_pt1 | contig 11150 bp, 9 predicted proteins | sample BC1_12_1_MG_FD_181713 | JGI IMG/M metagenome (GOLD analysis project Ga0255039, IMG submission 181713) | Seawater microbial communities from Strait of Georgia, British Columbia, Canada - BC1_12_1 | ecosystem: Environmental > Aquatic > Marine > Strait | place: Canada: British Columbia | collected... | reverse complement strand
GTTTATATCGTTGGTTAAAAGGTAAAACACAAAGTATTGCTTCTCAAACACTAGAAAAAGTGTTGATGTATTTTGGCTATACAATGCCTGTTAATGCAGCTAATCCTATTAGTCCTGTTAGTCCTGTTAGTCCTGCTAATCCTGTTTAATCGTGATTTGCACGGTGAAAATTTTAATCTATCAAATTAAATAATTAATTTGATAGATTTTTTTTTGTTTTCTTTTTCATTACTCCCTGTTTTGGAAAACCCCTTTTTGCGAACCGTACGCAAAATATCGACCCAATTGCAGCGATAGGTTTGAGTCACTGCAAGTGAAGACCTATCCAATATTCATCCTTCTAATTTACCATCACATCCCCAATGCAATACAGATCTGTCAGCTTGGCATTGGTGTTGACCATTTTGACAGCAATGGCATAATTCTCGAATTTTATTTTAAAAATATCAAACAAGAATGTTTGTAACCATTTGGTACATAGAGACTTAATATTAGTCATCGGTATATTCAATCATTTTGGCACTATGTTTGCATAAGTGAGTTATTGAAATATAAATTAAACAAAGCGTGGCTTTGAACCGTCACTATTAAACGAGATGGTCACGCTATAGATAGGAGACTTACCAATATGGCACCGAAAGATTTTGCCTTTGATTCTGAAGCCCGCAAAGCATTACTAACAGGTGTTAGCAAATTAGCTACAGCTGTTAAAAGTACATTAGGGCCTCGTGGCCGAAATGTAGTGATTGATAAGGGATGGGGTGGTCCCACTGTCACCAAAGATGGTGTTACAGTTGCTGAAGAGATTGAATTACGTGATAAAGCTGAAAATCTTGGGGCAACACTAGTCAAGAGTGCCGCGAGTAAAACATCAGATGTTGCAGGTGATGGTACAACAACCGCAACGGTCTTGACTGAAGCGATCTTTAGAGAAGCATATAAAAATATAACAGCGGGTTGTAACGCAATGAGTGTTGGTCGCGGTATCAAAAAGGCGACAGCTGCTGTAGATGAAGCACTTCAAAAGATGAGTAAAAAAGTTAAAAACCAGGATGACATTACCAATATTGCGGCAATTTCGGCAAATAATGATCTCGAAATCGGCCAAATTATGTCAGATGCATTTGATAAAGTTGGCAAAGATGGTGTCATTACGGTTGAAGAAGCCAAAGGCCTCGAAACTTATGTTGATATTGTTGAAGGTATGCAATTTGATCGAGGATTTTTGTCGCCAAATTTTGCAACCAATACTGATAAAATGATTTGTGAACTAAATAATCCGCTTATCTTGGTTCATGAAGAAAAAATATCTTCAGCTCAAAAGTTAGTGCCTTTATTAGAAGCAGTCTCAAAGGCAAAGCGTCCTTTGTTGATCATCGCTGAAGATGTTGATGGTGAAGCACTTTCAACCCTTGTGATCAATAAATTAAGAGGTATTATCGAAGTGTGTGCTATTAAGGCACCAGGTTACGGTGATCGTCGTAAAGCGATGTTGGAAGATATTGCTATTGTTACAGGCGCGACTGCTGTTGTAAAAGATACAGGTGCTGATTTAGAAACAACTGGCATTGAAGCACTTGGATCAGCTAAAAAATTAATCATCGATGGTGACAATACAACGATCGTCGAAGGTAGTGGCAAAAAAGTTGAAATTAAAGGCCGCGTTGAACAAATTAGAGGTGAAATTGCAACAACGTCAAGTGATTATGATAGAGAAAAACTTCAGGAACGTTTGGCAAAATTAGCAGGTGGCGTCGCACAGGTTAATGTTGGTGCTGCTTCTGAGATGGAAATGAAAGAAACCAAGGCGCGCGTTGAAGATGCTTTACATGCAACACGCTCTGCTATTGAGCAAGGTGTACTTCCAGGTGGTGGCGTTGCATTGATTCGCTGTAGAGAAGTAATCAATGATCTTAAATTAAAGGGTGATGAAGCTGCAGGCGCACAAGTTGTTTATAACGCAGTCAAATTGCCGCTTTGGACGATTGCAGACAATGCTGGGGAAGAAGGTAATGTCGTTGTTCATAAAGTTGCTAATGCCAAAGGCAATAATGGATTTAATGCCAATGCCCTTCAGTATGAAGATTTGGTCAAGGCTGGTATTTTAGATTCAACAAAAGTTGTGCGTTCAGCACTGAGTAATGCAGCAAGTGCCGCTTGTATGCTTTTAACAACTGACGCTGTAATTACTGATCAACCTGTAGTAGAAGCTGCCGGCGGTGGTGATGATCATCATCATGGTGGTGACATGGGCGGCATGGGTGGCATGGGTGGCATGGGTGGCATGGGTGGCATGCCGGGCATGGGTGGTATGCCAGGTATGGGTGGCATGGGTATGCCGGGCATGATGTAATCGGTCAATCGTTATTAAAATTAATTAGATTAAATAAACAAATATAAAATATTCGGAGTAACAATGAAAATTAAACCATTAGATGATAGAGTCGTTGTCAAACAAAGTGAAGCAGAAACAGTAAGTGCTGGCGGTATTGTATTACCAGATTCAGCACAAGAAAAACCAACTGAAGGTAAAGTTGTTTCTGTTGGCTCAGGTAAATTATTAGATAGCGGCGAACGTGGTGAAATGGGTGTTAAAAAAGGCGACACTGTTATTTATTCTCGTTACGGTGGTAATGATGTTGAAGTGAATGGTGAAAAGTTTGTTATACTTCGCGAGAGTGATATATTAGCAATTATTGGCTAATCACTTTCTAAAAAGAATTAATCATCGTCTTTGACGATAATATATATAGGAGCCTAAAATGGCTAAACAAATGATTTTTGAGGACGCTGCTCGTAGAGAAATGAAAGATGGTCTCTCGCAGTTGGCCGCAGCAGTAAAAGTAACAATGGGACCAGTAGGTCGTAATGTTGTTATGCAAAAAAGTTACGGTGCACCAAAAGTGACCAAAGATGGTGTTTCTGTCGCAAAAGAAGTAGAATTACCTCAAGCGTTTCAAAACATGGGTGCTAAAATGGTTTCGCAAGTAGCCAGCAAAACTGCTGATGTGGCAGGTGATGGTACAACAACAGCTACAGTATTAGCAGAATCGGTCTTTGCAGAAGGTTTAAAATATGTAGCTGCTGGTGTAAACCCTATGGTGATGCAACGTTCTATTAATAAAGCAATTGCTGTCGCAGTTGAATCTATTGGTAAACAATCAAAGAAGGTAAAGGGGAGTTCAGACATTGCTAAAGTTGGCGCCATTTCAGCTAACAATAACAATGCCGTCGGTGAAATGCTTGCTGATGCAATGGATCGTGTCGGTGCTGAAGGTGTGATTACCGTAGAAGAAGGCAAAGGGATCGAAACTGATGTTGATGTGGTAAAGGGTATGCAGTTTGATAAAGGCTTTATCTCGCCATATTTCATCACTAAACCAGCTACGATGGAATGCGAACTGGAAAATCCATATATTCTTATACATGAAAAGAAAATATCAAATATCCGTGATCTTGTACCATTACTAGAAAAGTTGGCACCAACAGGTAAACCGCTATTGATCATTGCTGAAGATATTGAGGGCGAGGCATTGACTGCGTTGGTTATCAATAAACTTCGTGGTGTTTTAAACGTTTCAGCTGTAAAAGCGCCAGGTTTTGGAGATCGTCGTAAAGCCATTTTGGGTGATATTGCGATGTTAACAGGTGGTCAAATGATCACAGATGATCTTGGTGTTAAACTTGAAGAATTAGAATTATCTGCACTTGGTAGCGCTAGTAGGGTTACCGTTAATAAAGATAATACAACGATTGTTGAAGGCGCCGGTAAGAAAAAAGAAATTTCTGGTCGCATTGCTCAGATTAAGGCGCAAATTGAAACAACGACAAGTGACTATGATCGTGAAAAACTGCAAGAACGATTAGCAAAATTAGCTGGTGGCGTTGCGGTAATTCGTGTTGGTGCTGCTACAGAAGTAGAAATGAAAGAACGCAAAGATTTAATGGATGATGCGTTACATGCGACACGTGCAGCGACCGAAGAGGGCGTAGTACCTGGTGGTGGTGTTGTGTTTTTACGCGCAGTTGCTGCGGTAAAAAAGGCAGCCAAAGATTTAGAAGGTGACGTCAAAATTGGATTTGATTTACTGGCTAAAGCTTTATGTGCACCAACGCGTCAAATTGTAGACAATGGTGGCCTAGATGGCGCTATGGTTGTTTCTGACTTGTTAGGACAAAAGGGCGCGGCAGGTTTTAATGTAGCTACAGCAGAGTACGTTGATATGTTTGAAGCTGGCATTATAGACCCTGCAAAAGTATCTCGTGTTGCATTGCAAAATGCTGGATCTATTGCTGGTTTAATGTTAACGACCAATGTAATGATTACTGATATCAAAGACGATGATGAGCCTATTGCAGGTGCAGTTGTTTAAAAATTTTAGGCAACCTATTGAATCTACTATTTAGTATGTGCTATGGGTATACCTTTTTCCATATTTGGATACACTTATGGCCGATCAAAAACGTGATTATTATGAAGTACTAGGTTTGAGCAAAGAAAGCTCAGCTGATGACATCAAACGCTCGTATCGTCGTATGGCGATGAAGTTTCACCCGGATAAAAATCCTGGCGATGCAGAAGCAGAAGCAAAATTTAAAGAATGTGCTGAAGCTTACGAAGTGCTGAGTGATCAAACAAAGCGCAGTAATTATGATCAATTTGGTCATGATGGCGTACGCGGCCAAGGTATGCATGATTATTCTCATATGGGTTTTGATGATATCTTCAGTATGTTTGGCGATATATTTGGCGGTGGCGGCGGTGGCGGCGGTGGTCGCCAACGACGCAGTGGCGGTCAAAGACGTTCTCGCGCGCAGCGTGGTCTTGATATTGAAACGCAAATTGAGATCACCTTAGAAGATGTACTAAATGGTGCGCAAAAAGAAATCGAATTTAAACGTCGTGATCTTTGTAAAAAGTGTACAGGATCAGGTAGCGAACCAGGTAGTAAACCATCTGCTTGTGGCACATGTAACGGCCAAGGTCAAGTGACGCAATCTGGTATGGGCGGTTTATTCCAAATGGTAACGACCTGCCCTACCTGTAAGGGTGAGGGAAAAATGGTTACCAACCCTTGTTCAACTTGTAGTGGTAGTGGTCGAGAAAATGTCACGAGAGTGTTGAATATTAAAGTGCCTGCTGGCATCGCAGAGGGTCAAGCGTTACGTCACAATGGTGAAGGCGAACCTGGCGCAAGCGGTGGACCACAAGGTGATTTATATTGTTATATCAAAGTAAAAGAACATGAGATGCTTATTCGTGAAGCGGATGATTTAATTGTACGCTTGCCGATTAGTTTTTCTCAGGCAACTTTAGGCGCTCAAATTGATGTACCTAGTCTAGAAGGAACACAGCTTTTAACAATTCCTGAAGGTACACAACATGGTACGGTTTTGCAAGTACGGGGTCACGGCTTGCCTAATTTAAGAAATCAAAGACGCGGCGCATTATTAATTCAGGTTTTAATTGAAATTCCTAAAAAGATTAATAAGAAGCAACGTAAATTATTAGAAGAGTTTGCTGAAACGGAAGATGAAAAGGTGTTTCCCGAGAGTAAAGGATTTTTTGATAAAGTTAAAGAGTATATTAATAGATAAATAATATTGGCTTCAGAGCAGAAACTTATTGTATTATGAAAAAAAATCAAAATAAAGATAATAGTGATCAGAAAATAGCCCAAGACGGTACCGAATCAAATGAACCAACCGTAGATGAACCAACTGTAGATGAAGTAGCCGAAGCAGTTGATCCACTCGAACTATTGCAAAAAGAGAATGCCTCATTAAATGATAAACTGCTTAGGTTGGGGGCAGAGTTTCAAAACGCCATGAAACGGACTGATCGGCAGATAGTACAATCTCGCCAATTTGCCATTGAAGGGGTTATTAAATCATTATTACCTATGATTGATAATTTTGAAGCGACGATTCAGAGTGCCAATACAGAAGGATGTGATGTTGCAAGTGTTTCCCAAGGTGTACAAATGATCTATGAGTCATTAAGTACAATTTTATCAGCCCAAGGTTTCTCTGAGATAGCAGTTAAACCTGGTGATACATTTAATCCTAATATTCATGAAGCTTTATTACGGCAAGAGAGTGAAGAGATTAAAGAGAATTGTATTATTGCTGAACTTGGTAAAGGTTATATGATTGGTGAAAAAAGTATACGACCCGCAAAAGTATCGGTAGCAACAAAACCTGTTGTGGAGTAACAGATATGCCAACTTATGAATATGAATGTCCCGATTGTGAACACGGTTTTGAAGCATTTCAAATGATGTCAGCAAAACCGATTAAGGTATGTCCCAATTGTAAAAAACGTAAAGTTAAACGTTTGATAGGCACTGGTGCTGCGATTATATTTAAAGGTTCAGGTTTCTATGAAACCGATTATCGTGGCGATAGTTATGCTAAAGATAAAACGGCAGACTCAGAAAAACCAGCTGTTTGTGAAAAAGCATCTAAATGTTGTAAAGCAGATAGTCAATCAAGTAAAAAGACAAAATCTTCTACACCTAAAAAGAAAAAATCATAAAGAAATCTTCCTGATGTCAAAATATCGATGTGCCAAATGTAACACGCCATTAAAAGATGATGCCGTAGAAAACAGCGAGTGGTTTCCGTTTTGTACTGAACGATGTAAAATGGCTGATCTTGGTGCATGGTTTTCTGGAGAATATGCTATTCCTGGTAAACGCGTTGGTCATGATGAAATACCCGATAAAGACCAACAAGAAGATGAAGACGACCAATCCCGCATGTCTAACGGATAAAACCAAACAACGTAAAAGATTGTAAAAAAGGCATTTACGGTACCACTGGTAAATTGATTTGTCTAGAAATACGCGATCGGACAAAAATTATCTTATTCTATGATCAATGATTCGCCAGTCATCGCATCAGGGATTGGTAGGCCCATCATGTGTAATGCTGTTGGCATGACGTCTGCGAGTCTGCCACCGGACCTTAATTTACACCCTTGGTACCGTTCATCGACGACATATAATGGCACAGTGTAGATGGTGTGACTTGTCATAGGGCATTGGGCTTCTACGTTATACATGAGCTCTAGATTGCCATGATCTGCCGTTACAATAGCCGTACCGTCGACAGATTTGACTGCATCGAGTACCTCACCTACAAAGGTGTCGATTGTTTCGCAGGCAGTGATGACAGCATCCATGACGCCTGTATGGCCGACCATGTCAGGGTTTGCAAAATTCAGTACCATAAAGTCATACTGTTGGCTTTTTACCCTTTCTATAAACATATTCTTGAGTTCAGGCGCACTCATCTCTGGTTGTAAATCATATGTGGTTACTTTTGGAGATGGAATAATTTCTCGCGATTCACCTGTAAACGGTGGTTCGGTATAATCATTAAAAAAGAATGTTACATGTGGATATTTTTCTGTTTCAGCAGCGCGAAATTGTTTTAATCCAAGCGAAGAAATATAGCTACCACCAATATCCTTCATTTTGGGTGGTTTAACAAAAGCAACCGGTGCAGGTATAGATTCGTCATACTGCGTAAGGCAAACAAAGCGAATGTCAGGTTGTGTTCTTTCAAAACCAACAAAATCGGGATCTACAAATGCACGTGTGATTTCTCGTGGTCGGTCACCTCTGAAATTAAAAAAGATTACACAGTCGCCATCGCTGATCGTGGCAATCGGTTTATTATCGCTGTCAACGATCACAGAAGGTTCGATAAATTCATCGGTAATGTCATTGCCATAGTTTGCGTTAATTGCATCTACAGCAGATGTATAAGTATCACCAGTGCCATTTCGAAGTAATGCATATGCTTTTTGTACTCTTTCCCAGCGGTTGTCCCGATCCATACTCCAAAAGCGGCCAATGATTGAAGCAAATTTACCGATACCCATTTCTTTCATTTTGTCTTCGACTTGTTGTGCATAACCTGCAGCACTTTTGGGTAAGGTATCTCGTCCATCTGTAAACCCATGAACAAAGAGATCGGTAAAGTCATTCTGTTTAGCGAGGTCAAGTAGGCCATATAAATGACCAAGTAATGAATGTACGCCACCGTCGCTGATTAAACCCATTAAATGTAGTTTGCTGTTATTTTTTTTACAATGATCGATAGAAGCAAGTAATGTTTTATTTTCAAAGAATTCACCACTCCTGATTAATTGCGTTAGGCGCATGTTTTCTTGATTTACGATACGTCCCGCACCGATATTTTGGTGACCTACCTCTGAATTACCCATTGTTCCGTTTGGTAAGCCCACGTCTTCGCCGCTAGTTGCAATTAGTGCCTTTGGCCATTTGCTTTCTAACATATCGGCGATAGGTGTTTTTGATAATCTCGTTGCATCGTATTGGTGTAATTCTGGATGTGGATTTTCGCCCCATCCATCACGAATAATTAAAACACAAGGACGCTTACGATTTTTATTTTGATCAGGCATTGATTCAAGTTACTTTCTTTTGTTGATTTGATCTATTTCTAACACCGTTAGGTTAACGTTTTAACGCAATATTAGAAATCAGATCACCCATAAGTTCGCCTTATGTCTGTTAATTTAGGTAGTTTGTGGTAATTATCATAAACACCGTTAATTATTATGTTCTTTTTAGACAATTATTCAATGATGTCACAAAGTCATATACCCGCTGTTTAATCTCATTTGGATATAATAATGAATACCGGTACGGTGAGAAAGATAAAACTCATAAATTGATTTTGGTGTGCGCGCATTCTGGTATTTAACGAGATTGCATGTCCTAATTTTTGCAATTTAAATTTTATGATGCAGTTACCACAATGCAAACCATATTGGTGAAGCAAAAAGCGAACGGCCATTTATGTTGTCCCAGGAGATAATAACTTATGAATATATCAGCACTTATATCAAATTATATACATTTACAAATTAAAAAGTTGCTCTGTTCTAGTCACGTAATATTGTTGTTATGTTTGTTAATGATAATTTGTATTGGCATAAATACGTCCCCGCAATCAATATTTGCAAAAGTAACTACGGAGGTACCTACAGGTAAAGTTTTTAAACAAATTGAACGCCTTATTGATCAGTCACAGTGGTCACAAGCTTCGTTGTTAATAAAACAATGCAAAGATAGTAATAGTTCTCTCACAGAAATGGCTTACCTTGATACACGTACAAAATGGGTCAGGGCTAATGATGATGTTGAATCTCGTTATAGTGATGGTTCTGTACATCACCAAGTACGAAACATGACAGTGGAGATGGCGAAATCTCAATTAGTTGAAGTATTAGAGATGGTGGAAGAAAAGTATCATAAATCGATTAACCATAGTGAAATATTTAATCAGGCAATGACTGAATTATTAGCAGTAACTCAAAATAAAGAGACATGTAAGTTATATGGTGTTAATAATGAACAATTAAGCTTACTTGTTGCACAAATAGAATTGTTAATGGAGAACATTTTTGATAATGAATCATTTTCACACCAAAATGTTATTAATAGTTCCATTTATTTAAGTAAACTAAGTGGACAGGCTGGTTTTGGAAAGACATGGCCGATGATTGAGTTAGCATATGCATATTCTAACAATCTCGATACTTATACATATTTAATGACACCATTGCAAAATGAAGCATTACGTGAACGATTAAATGGATTTTATGTAGGTATTGGTATTGATATCATTTCAACTGAAACGTATCCAATTGTTTTTGATGTTATAGAAGGAAGTCCAGCAGATCTTGCTGGCATTATACCTGGAGATCGTATAACGGATGCAGGTGGAAATAATTTATATGGTGTTAGTGACGCACTAGTCGGGGAATACCTTAAAGGTTCATCCCATTCTTCTGTTAATTTAAAATTGTCACGAAATAATAACCATATAAGTATTAACGTTAAGCATGAAGTTATAGATGCACCAAGTGTTCGTTATCCGCAAATATTTAAACAGTTCGGAAAAAAATATGGATATATTAGAGTATCAAGTTTTGATTATGATACTGCAAATGAAATGAAACGTGAAATTAAGGCACTAAAGAAGTGGTCTATAGAGGGTGTAATTATTGATTTACGCAGTAATGGCGGTGGTATGATGAACAGTGCCATTGAAGCAGCACGCTTATTTATACACAATGGCGCCATTGTTACAGTACACTCTTCTACGACTAAACGCGCTTTTAGAGCAGGTGGCTATTCGTTTGACACATTCAAAATACCAGTTGCAATTTTAGTAGATAAGCATACAGCTAGTGCTGCTGAAATATTTACGGCAGCATTAAAAGATAACCAAAGAGGTGTGGTCTTTGGTGAAAAAACGTTTGGCAAAGGAGTTATCCAAACGTTATTTGATCTTGATGATGGTAAAACTGCATTATGCATAACAACTGCAACTTATATGCCGCCAAGCAATGTGAGTTTTGATAAAGTTGGTATAGAACCAGATTATATTGTTAAGAAAACAGTATTTAGCAATAAAAAGAAATTTACAACAATTAAGGACCTTATTTCACTCAATGATGATGCCATACAAGAGGCAATTTCATATCTTAATTTGCAAAAAAAACCACTTGCAATGCACTAAACATAAAATGTATGAATGAATATTTCAAAACGTGGTCATAATGACAATATATGATCACGTTTTACAATATATTTGTATAAAACATTGTAATATTTGATAACTCATAAATTATATTTCAGAATATTGGAGAGTAATGCGTTCATTATTACATCAAATATTTCACTTCTAACATTTTTATATCTAAAATTAAAACGTTTTTGTTATCTCATAACTTTTTATAATTTCAGCAGCTTTTAACAATGATATTATCAAAAGTGGTTACTTTTTTATAAAAAAGGGTAAATATTCATAAAAAACTAAAAAAAGTAGGCATAAATTGCATTTATAAGTAAAAATCATTTTGACATTGATATATAGCGTAGTAAACTTTTTTATGAAGTTAACACCGAAGTGTTAACAATAAAATTTTACCACCTGTGGAGGTGATTCCCGATGGCAAAGAAAAAAGTAAAGAAAAAGGCTGCTAAGAAAAAAGTAGCTAAGAAAAAAGTAGCTAAGAAAAAAGTAGCTAAGAAAAAAGTAGCTAAGAAAAAAGTAGCAAAGAAAAAAGTAGCTAAGAAAAAAGTAGCTAAGAAGAAAGTAGCAAA
>Ga0255039_10000670_pt1 | contig 11160 bp, 10 predicted proteins | sample BC1_12_1_MG_FD_181713 | JGI IMG/M metagenome (GOLD analysis project Ga0255039, IMG submission 181713) | Seawater microbial communities from Strait of Georgia, British Columbia, Canada - BC1_12_1 | ecosystem: Environmental > Aquatic > Marine > Strait | place: Canada: British Columbia | collected... | reverse complement strand
GCCAGGATCGCCGGGCGCCTGCAAAGACGCATGGACCCAATTGATCAGCAGCCAGCTCGACTATCGCACCCGGCCCTGCAACCTGGTCGAATTGATGCCGAGATTACGCGAAACCTAGATCACAGGTTTTTGTTCAGTCCCGTCAGGCTAGCGTTGCGGGCGAGGGGGCGGCATCGCATCGAACTCGATTAATTCTCCGCCGTGATAAACCATAAAATGCCGGCCCTTGGCGCGGCCGATTAGAGTAACCCCGACCTTTTGCGCGATATCGAGTCCCATCGCGGTGATACCGGAACGTGACAGCAGCACCGGGATTTCCATCAACGCCACCTTGATCACCATTTCAGATGTCAGGCGCCCGGTGGTGTAGAAAATTTTATCTTCACCCTCGAGATTGTTGAGCCACATGTGGCCCGCAATGGCGTCCACCGCGTTATGTCGACCAACGTCCTCGATGAATTGTTCGATCTCGTTGTCTTCGTTGCATAGCGCGCAGCCGTGCACTGCACCGGCATTTTTATAGATTTCGTTGTATTCGTTAAGGGTGTTCAACAGAGCGTAAATCGACGATTGCTTCAGCACGGGTTGTTGCAGCGAAATTTCGTCGATGTTATCCATCAGGTCACCAAACACCGTGCCCTGGCCGCAGCCGGTGGTAACGGTTTTACGGCCCAGTTTCTGATCCAGGTTTTCGATACCGTCGTGCGTGGTGACCGCGACCGCTTCGGATTCCCAGTCGACCTGGATCGCTTTGATGGCTTCGATGTCGTCGACCATGCGCTGGTTGCGTAGCCAGCCGAGGATTAATAGCTCCGGATGGTTGCCAAGGGTCATCAAGGTGACGATTTCACGTTTGTCGAGATAAATCGTGAGCGCTCGCTCGACCGCAATCGCGGCTTCCACCGGTTGGTTGAATTCGTTGCAGGCGACTACGTTGGCGGTGGCCTTGAGACCGGCATTGGTCAGTTCGGGTAACCGACGGGAAGTGCTCACTTCCGGCGAGGAGGGCATATCAACCTCCGGTGAGGTTCATATGGCGCAGCAGGACTTCCTGGGAATTGAGATTAAAATCATGACCTTTGGGTTTGATTTGCATCGAGTCGATGATTGCCTGCTCTAGAACTTCGGACTGACCCGGGTTGGCGCGTACGACACGGCGTAAATCCATCGAATGTTCCTGCCCGAGGCATAGCAGTAATCGACCTTCCGCGGTCAGACGTACACGGTTGCAGGATTCGCAAAAATTATGGCTATGTGGGGAGATAAAACCGACGTGGGTGTTCTGCTGTCCGCCTAACTGATAATAACGCGTGGGGCCGGCGGTTTTCATCGTAGTTGGAATCATTTCGAAATGTTGTTCCAGGTCCTCGAGAATCTGATCGCTGGAGTAATAAGAGGCTGCACGATCGTGGTGATCATTCTGCCCGAGCGGCATTTCTTCGATAAAACTAATATCGATACCACGATCGATACAATAGTTCACCAGGTCGAGAATTTCATCGTGATTGTGATTTTTCAACACCACGGCATTGAGCTTGATCTGCTTGAAATCACAGGCGATGGCCGCGTCGATGCCGTCCAGGGTTTTTTGCAGATCGCCAATCCGGGTCATATCGCGAAAGCGATCGGGACGCAGGGTATCCAGGCTGACGTTGATGCGGGTTACCCCGGCGTCTTTCAACGGACGCGCGAACTTCTTCAACTGGGTGGCGTTGGTCGTCAGGGTTAAATCGCGCAGCGCCTCGATTTCACCCAGGTTGTTGAATAATTGCAGGATATTGCGTCGCACCAGCGGTTCGCCACCGGTGATACGGATCTTGTCGACGCCAAGCTTGATAAAAGCACGCGCGACGCTTTCCATTTCCTCGAGGGTCAGGAGCTGCGTGCGTGGCACGAACTTCATCTTTTCGGGCATGCAGTAAACGCAACGCAAATCGCAGCGGTCGGTTACCGACAGGCGAATGTAACTGACAGTGCGCCCGAAACGATCGATGAGCAGGTTTGGTGAATTTGTCGCTGACATAGGACGAGCCATTCTAGCAACGATTTATTGATTTAGAAACGGCAGAATTCTTAGGGCCTTTCACCACTGTGAAATGCCACCCTAAAATTCAATCCAGGCCTCGTGAAAAGGTCAATTCCCACACTAGTGATCCAGCTGGCTGCTTTATTCCTGATCTGGTACAGCAAATTAAATTTGCTGGCACTAGCCCCGGCCATGGCGCTCAATTACTTTTGCGCTTTATTCACCATTTATGAAGGTTGCAGTTATGTTGATAGGCGTTCCGAAGGAAATCAAGAACCACGAGTATCGTGTTGGTATGGCACCGGCGAGTGTGCGTGAGGCGATAAAACACGGCCACCAGGTTATGGTGGAGACCAGGGCCGGAGAAGGCATCGGTGTCAGCGATGCAGAATATGCGCAGATCGGTGCGCAAATCATCGATACGCCGGCGGAAATATTTGCGCGTGCCGAACTGGTGGTCAAGGTCAAGGAGCCACAGGCTGTCGAGCGCGCGATGTTGCGCGAAGGCCAGGTGCTGTTCACCTATTTGCACCTCGCACCGGACCCGGAACAGACCAAAGACCTGGTTGCCAGCGGCGCCGTCTGCATTGCCTATGAAACGGTTACCTCGCCCCATGGTGGGCTGCCCTTGCTGGCGCCGATGTCCAAGGTTGCCGGCCGTATGGCAATCCAGGCCGGCGCGTATTGCCTGGAACAACCACATGGCGGACTCGGTATGTTGCTTGGCGGCGTACCCGGAGTTGATCCGGCCAAGGTAGTTATATTAGGTGCCGGCGTGGTAGGCACGCATGCCACCCATATCGCGGTTGGTATGGGCGCTGATGTCTGGGTGATCGATCGTAGTCCCGAAGCGATCGAGAATCATTGGCGGCAGTTTGGACGCAGCACTAACTCGGTTTTTTCCACCGATGACGCGATTGAGCGTCATGTCGTGGAAGCCGACCTGGTGATCGGTGGGGTTTTGATCCCCGGTGCCGAAGCGCCCAAGCTGGTGACCGCGCAAATGGTAAAGGATATGAAGCCCGGTGCGGTTATAGTCGATGTCGCGATCGATCAGGGTGGTTGTTGTGAAACTTCGAGGGCGACGACGCATGCCGAACCGACCTACATTGTCGACGACGTGGTGCACTACTGTGTTGCCAACATGCCTGGTGGAGTGCCGCGTACTTCGACTTACGCGCTCAATAATGTAACCTTGCCGCATATAATCGCCCTCGCCAACAAGGGCTATCAGCAGGCGTTGAAGGATGATCGCTGGCTGCGTGATGGCCTGAATGTGCACCAGGGTAAAATTACGCAGCGTGAAGTCGCGCAGGACCTTGACTACGATTTTCACGATCCGGAGACCCTTTTATAATGGGCAAGTTGTAATGATCAAGTTTCGCGCCGCCTGCATTCAAAATACCGCCGGCCGCGATATTCAGGCTAACGTCGACTGGGTTTGTGCCCGTATCGATGACGCTGTGGCAGGCGGTGCGGATTTTATCGCACTGCCCGAAACAGTGGGTTTGATTGAGCCGGTAAACGCACAAATACCGGCAGCGACCTATAGCGAAGCCGACGATATCGGCCTGGCCGCGTTTCGGGCCAGGGCGCGTGAACACGGCGTTACTATTCTGCTCGGTTCGCAACTGATTCTGGAGAATGCATCGATTTTCAATCGTTGTTTTTTGCTCGATACGAGCGGTGAAATTCGAGCCCGCTACGACAAGCTGCACATGTTCGACATCGAGCTGAAAAATGGTGAAGCCTACCGGGAATCGGATGCGATCACCCCCGGTGACAAGGCCGTGATCGTCGACACCACGCTCGGCAGGCTGGGGTTGTCGATTTGTTACGACCTGCGCTTTGGCGCACTATACCGGGCTCTGGCGCAGGCGGGCGCGCAATTCATCACTATCCCTGCGGCGTTTACACAGACTACCGGGCAGGCGCACTGGCATACGCTGGTGCGCGCACGTGCAATCGAGACCGGTGCCTTTATCATCGCGCCGAATCAGTGCGGGCACCACGCCGACCAGCGCTATTCTTTCGGACACTCGCTGATCATCGATCCCTGGGGTGAAATCCTTGCCGATGGCGGCCCCGAGCCGGGGATAATTTACGCGGACATAGATCTCGATCGTGTGCAGAAAGCGCGCGCCCGTATCCCGTCTTTGCAAAATGAGCGTCCTTTTACCCTCGAACAGCAATAAATTCCTTTCGGCACTTTTAGTCGCGGGAACAATCACCTCCCGGTCCGAGGGCTTGATTTGTGGTATAACTATCGGTCCTGTATTCGAGCGCGTGATTTTAAGGCCTTGGACAAAATCGATCTGGTTGATTTCGACGAGAAGCTTCCCGACCAATTGAAGCTTGCAGTCGTTATGGAAAAACAGCCTTCCACGCATCCCTGGGCGGATTTCCGCTACGATGCGCTCGGCGTAGTCGTACGCGAGGATAGTGACGAAAAAACGGTTACCCGAATTTACCAGGATGGAGAGGTCGAACATTTCCTGGTCACGGGTTTGAGCCTGCGGCTTCATCTGGACGAATGTGAAAGCTATTACCATAACCTGATGTCGCCTGAACCGGGTTGCTTTATCGTTGCCAGCCAATCTGATTCCGACGCCGAGATGCCGCTGCCCTACCTGGTGTCGCTAAGTTTTGATGAGGTTCACGCCTATCTCGAGGGGGATGAGCAAATCTATTCGGTAAAAATTCCCCCGGAACTGTACCGGTGGGCCGAAGCTTATGTGCTCACCCATTATGTCGCGATCAAGAAAACCAAGCGCAAGCTGAAAAACTGGCACCAGACGGAAAAGCCCGCAACCCCCTCAGTGGGTAAGTCATCATGAATCAGGATAATAAAGAATCGGTACTGTCGCGCTGGTCGCGACGCAAACTGGAGACTGAGCAGTCGGCGCCGATGGTCGAGGAACCGGTACCGATGGATATCGAGGTCGACCTGAACGCAGCTGAGCAAGCTGCAACCGAAGACGAAGCGAAACCCGTATTAACCGATGCCGACATGCCGGATATAGAATCGTTGGACGAGAATTCGGATTTCAGTGGCTTCATGTCTGCGGGCGTGAGTGACAAGTTGCGTAATCTCGCCTTGCGCAAACTGTTTAAAGCCCCGGTGTTCAATATTCGGGACGGGCTCGACGAGTATGACGAAGACTATACCTATTTCGAAAAACTCGGTGATATCGTCACCTGTGATATGAAGCACCAGATCGAGATGCAGGAAAAGAAGCTGCGCGAAGCTCAGGAAGCCGAAGCTGCCGCGGCGGAACTCGACGAAACCGAGAATGAAGAACTAGTTGATGAAGAAATGGTTGATGAAGGTGTAGTTGATGAAAATATAGAGGCCATGGAAATGATCGAAGACGAAAAACTGACTGAATCCGGTGAGCAGTCTGAAATTGTCGCCGAGGCAGATCTCGAGCCCGGGACAGGCCCCGGGCCCAACCTTAAAAAAGAACAGGACTAATGAGTAACAAAGACGCTCGAAAACAGGCATTGGCGTCGCTGCAAAGCTTCGAGTTCGAACCTACCAGCCTGGTTGCCTATCAGTCGGCGGGCAAGGTGCTAGCGCTTGGCGATACCGGGGCTTTGCAGATGTGCGGCGATTTGCCTGCGGCAGTCGATCTCGAGCAGGTTTCATCGGTCAATTGTACCCTGCAGGTTGACGGTTACCTGGGTGCATATTCTGTCGAGGTCACAGACCAGCACGGAAATTCGAGCATTCTTAAGGGTGATGCCATCCTCGACTTGCATGCAACGCCGCTAATGACCCGTGAAATGCTGCCGCCGGGTTACTTCCATGCCCCGGCTAAAGACTGGAGTAAGTCGGCGGTGGCGGCGGAACTCGAGAATTTGCAGGGAGAATTTCAAAAACCTAAGTACTTCGATTACGATCCGTCGATATGCGCGCACGCGGTCAACGGCAAAACCGTATGCCGGCAATGTATTGACGCCTGCCCGGCCACAGCGATTCAAAGCCTGGGTGAGCACATCGAAGTCAATCCCTATCTGTGCCAGGGCGGCGGCAGTTGTACCACGGTCTGCCCGTCGGGCGCCATCCGCTATCTCTACCCGACCCTGCGCGATAACGGTAAACGCATGCGCAACATGCTTGCAGAGTATCTGCAGCAGGGCGGTAAACAGCCCATCGTTTTGTTTCACAGTGAGAACTACGCAGCAGAGCCGTATCTGCAGGCCTATGACAATGTGTTGCCGTTGCCGGTCGAGGAACTCGCCAGCGTGGGCATGGATTTATGCCTGTCGGCACTGGCTTATGGCGCGATGCAGGTGGTTTTGCATGTCGACGAGCAGGTTCCGCGGAGTTCTCTCGATAATCTGCATCAACAGGTTGGCTGGATCCAGGAGTTGCTCATTGGTCTTGGCCTGGATAGATCCTCTGTCGCCATCTGTTCACATGACGCCGCGCTGCCCGGGATCGATGTCTGGAATGGGGTCGAAACCGCGCTTCATGACATGCCACAGGGCAAACGCAAAGCAATTTACCTGGCACTCGACCACCTCGTGACAAGCTTGCAACCACAGGCAGACCGGGTCGATTTGCCGACCCCGGCTCCTTTTGGCGATGTCGTGATCGATGCCGAAAAATGTACCCTGTGCATGGCTTGTGTGGGTTCATGCCCGGGCAGAGCCTTGCAGGATGGTTCGAATCGAGAGATTCCAGAAGTCTTTTTTATCGAAAACAGCTGCCTGCAATGCGGCGCCTGCGTGCAAACCTGTCCGGAAGATGCGATTGCGCTGAATTCGCGGCTGCTGTTCGATCACGAGACGCGTAACCGTGCGCGTGCGCTCAACAGCGACACCCCGTTTGCCTGTATATCTTGCGGCAAACCCTTTGCACCAACTTCGGTAATCCATAAAATGCAGGAAAAACTGAAGGATCACCACATGTTCGGCACCGCGCGTGCGCTCGATCGACTTAAGATGTGTGAGGATTGCCGCGTTGTCGATATCGTCCAGGATGCCGACGCGATGGGCGGGGAATTCAACCCGTTGAAACGTTTCCAGTAACCCGACAGGATGATCTAGCCATGCCGACTGCTGCAGGTGGAACCCTCGAAGACGAGCAACGCTACCGTGCGGGCGCCTACGGTCTTTTAGCCGCGCTGCTACGGGCGGCGCCGGAGCAGGCCCTGCTCGACCATCTGCTTGCACTGTCACCGCAAAGTGATGCCGAGCTGGATGCGCTTGCAGAGGCGATGGCCAGTCTCGCCGATGCCGCCCGCAGCCATAGCCCGGCGCAAATCGAAGCGGAGTATCAAAACCTTTTCATTGGTGTCGGCAAGGGGGAAGTGGTGCCTTACGGGTCCTGGTACCTGACCGGATACCTGATGGAACAACCACTTAGCGATCTGCGCGATGATTTGCGTGCACTCGGCTTCGAGCGCAGCGTCGACACTCACGAACCGGAAGACCACGCGGCCGCGATTTTCGAAGTTTTTTCTGTTATGATATCCGACAATTCCGGTCTTTCAGAGCAGGAACGCTTCTTTGATAGTCACATGAAGACCTGGCTGGAACGGTTTTTTACAGATCTGGGCAATGCCCGATCCGCCGATTTCTATAAACCTGTTGCGCAATTTGGCGCGGCATTTTTTAAACTGGAGTTAGCATACCTCTCGATGCGCAGTTAAAAACAAAACAAGCAAACTCTATTTCCCTGTGGAGGATAAAGCACGTGAAGAATAAAAGTCAGCAAACGGATCAGGAACGAAGAGCATTCATCAAAAAGTCCACCCTCGTTGGAGCGGGTGTGGCAGCTACTACCATGGCCAGCACCCGTGCCATTGCCGGAGTCAGCGCAGAAACCACCGAAAAACCAGGCCAGAAGGGTTACCAGCTAACCCAGCATGTTGTTGACTACTACAAATCTGCTGACATTTAAGCCTTTAAGGGGGGTTGCATTATGAATAAATTAACCAAAACATCGTGTAGCATCGACCAGCCTGTTGTCACCAGACCCGCAAAGTCGGGACCCGAGGGGATCAGTCGGCGTAGTTTTTTAAGAAACTCAAGCCTGATGGCAGGTGGTGCGGCACTCGCGACTACGATCACACCGGTGATGATGAAAAAAGCCAATGCGGCGACAGAACCGGGCGGTAAAGCCGAACAGATCAAGACGATCTGTACCCATTGCTCGGTTGGTTGCGGCATCATCGCCGAAGTTCAAAACGGCGTCTGGACAGGACAGGAGCCGGCTTTCGACCATCCCTTTAACAAGGGTGCGCATTGCGCCAAGGGAGCTTCGATCCGTGAGCACGGCCATGGCGAGCGCCGCCTCAAGTATCCGACCAAGCTGGTAGACGGGAAATGGAAGAAGATTTCCTGGGACGAGGCGATTAATGAAATCGGCGACAAGTTGCTCGATATCCGCGAAAAATCAGGCCCCGATTCGGTGTTCTGGCTGGGTTCTGCCAAGCATAGTAACGAGCAGGCTTACCTGTTTCGCAAGTTCGCGGCCATGTGGGGCACCAACAATGTTGACCACCAGGCACGTATCTGTCACTCGACCACGGTAGCCGGGGTAGCGAATACCTGGGGTTACGGTGCGATGACCAACTCCTACAACGATATCCACTTTGCCAAATCGATATTGCTGATCGGTGCCAACCCGGCAGAAGCGCATCCGGTTGCACTACAGCATATCTTCAAGGCCAAAGAAGAAAACAATGCGCCGGTGATTGTCATCGATCCTCGCTATACCCGCACCGCGGCGCATGCCAATCATTATCTCAAGATTCGACCCGGTACCGACGTCGCGATCATCTGGGGCATGTTGTGGCACATCTTCAAGAATGGCTGGGAAGACAAGGAGTTCATCCGCCAGCGCGTCTACGGCATGGATGATGTTATGGCGGAAGTTAATAACTGGAATCCGGAAGAAGTCGAACGCGTCACCGGCGTTCCCGAAGGCCAGGTTTTCGCTGCCGCCAAGGCGATGGCCGACAATCGTCCCGGTACCTTTATCTGGTGCATGGGCGGTACTCAGCACACTACCGGTAACAACAATACCCGTGCCTACTGTGCCTTCCAGCTGGCGCTCGGCAACATGGGCGTCTCCGGTGGCGGTGCCAATATATTCCGCGGTCATGACAACGTACAGGGTGCAACCGACCTCGGTGTACTATCCAATACCCTGCCTGGATACTACGGTCTTTCGGCGGGCTCGTGGAAACACTGGTCGCGGGTCTGGGATCTCGATTACGAGTGGGTCAAGGGTCAGTTCGATAGCGGTAGTTACGAGCAAAGCAAGGGCAAGGACGTTCATGTCATGAACACCAAGGGCATTCCGGTTTCGCGCTGGATCGATGGTGTGCTCGAGGACAAGGAAAATATCGCGCAGAAAGACAATCTCAAGGCGATGCTGTTCTGGGGTCACGCGCCCAACAGTCAGACCCGCGGGGTTGAGCAGAAAAAGGCGATGGAAGGACTGGAGATGATGGTTATCGTCGATCCTTATCCCACCGCTTCTGCGGTTATGTCTGATCGCACCGACGGGGTATATTTATTGCCGGCTTCGACCCAACTGGAGACTTACGGTTCGGTAACCGCGTCAAATCGCTCGTTCCAATGGCGCTCAAAGGTCATCGAGCCGATGTTCGAGTCTTTGCCAGATCAGGTCATCATGTACAAACTGGCGAAGAAGCTCGGTTTGGCAGATCAGATGTTCAAGAACATCAAGGTCAATGGCGAAGAGCCCGAGGTCGAAGATACGTTACGTGAAATCAATCGAGGCATGTGGACCATCGGCTACACCGGCCAGAGTCCGGAACGTCTGAAGAAACACCAGGAAGCCTGGGGAACCTTTGACTACGATACGCTCAAGGCTGAAGGCGGCCCCGCCGATGGTGATTACTACGGGCTACCCTGGCCTTCATGGGGTACCCCGGAAATGAATCATCCTGGCACGCCCAACCTGTATGACACGTCGAAGAATGTGGCCGATGGCGGGTTGACCTTCAGGGCCCGTTTTGGTGTCGAGCGCAACGGGGTTAATTTACTCGCCGAAGGATCCTTCGGTAAAGGTTCCGAGATCAAGGACGGATATCCCGAGTTCAGTGACAAGGTACTGAAGAAACTGGGCTGGTGGAATGACCTGACCCCGGAGGAGCAGGCAGCGGCCGAAGGCAAGAACTGGAAAACCGATTTGTCCGGTGGAATCCAGCGCGTCGCAATCAAGCACGGCTGTTCACCTTTTGGTAACGCCAAGGCGCGAGCGATGGTGTGGACCTTCCCGGACCCGGTGCCCATTCACCGCGAACCTTTGTACACGTCACGGCGCGACCTGGTTGAGAAGTATCCAACCTATGAAGATCGTAAATCATTCTGGCGATTGCCGACACGCTACAAGTCAATCCAGGCGACCGATCACTCCAAGGAGTATCCGATAATCCTGACCACCGGACGACTGGTTGAATATGAAGGTGGTGGAGATGAAACCCGCTCCAATCCGTGGCTTGCGGAATTACAGCAGGACATGTTCGTCGAGGTCCACCAGCGTGATGCCAATAATGCCGGTATCAAGGATGGTGATGATGTATGGGTCGAGAGTCCGGAGAACGCCAAGATCAAGGTCAAGGCGATGGTAACGCGCCGTGTCGGTTCCGGGGTTGCGTTCCTGCCATTCCACTTTGCCGGACATTTCCAGGGCAAGGATTTGAGGGATAAATACCCGGAGGGTGCAGATCCCTATATCCTGGGTGAAGCCGCCAATACAGCGATGACATATGGTTATGATTCCGTGACGCAGATGCAGGAATCGAAATGTAGCCTTTGTCGCATTACGAAAGCTTAGGGGGACTGAAAAATGGCTAGAATGAAATTCTATTGTGATGCGGAACGTTGTATCGAATGTAACGCTTGCGTAACCGCCTGCAAAAACGAGAATGATATCCCGTGGGGAGTTAACCGCCGACGCGTGGTCACGATCAAGGATGGCGAGCAGGGTGAACGCTCACTGTCAGTGGCCTGTATGCACTGTTCCGATGCGCCATGCGCCGCGGTATGTCCGGTTGATTGTTTTTATACCACCGGTGACGGTATCGTGTTACACGACAAGGATATCTGTATCGGCTGCGGTTACTGCTTTTACGCCTGTCCTTTCGGCG
>Ga0255039_10000669_pt1 | contig 11161 bp, 11 predicted proteins | sample BC1_12_1_MG_FD_181713 | JGI IMG/M metagenome (GOLD analysis project Ga0255039, IMG submission 181713) | Seawater microbial communities from Strait of Georgia, British Columbia, Canada - BC1_12_1 | ecosystem: Environmental > Aquatic > Marine > Strait | place: Canada: British Columbia | collected... | reverse complement strand
TGTGATGAGTAGCACGTTTTATCTAGATTGCTTCGAAAGTTTCTACCATGAGTTGCGGGGTTGGCCATTTTACGTCGTTATACAAAACATGTTTTGTTGCGACATCGACATGGTCTGGCGTTAAAATTGCGGATTTGCGCCCTAGAGGATGCCAATGAGTAGCATTTGAGCGACCGAACATGCAAAGCGTTCGCCTACCCAACATCGCCGCCAAATGTGATAAACCTGAATCATGCCCGATATAACCATCAGCAGTGATGATCATATTTGCTGCATCATTGAGCGATAAATCACTTATCAACGGTACCGAGCGGGTACCAAGTGCACTGTCTAATTCACCAAACACCTCAGACGCCCATAATTCGCGTTCAGCTGGACCAGTAATAACCACCGGCGCATATGCCTTTTCAATAAGAAGATCAGCGAGTTCTATAAAGCCATTGAGTGGCCCACATTTACTAAGCGCCCCACTACCAGGATGCAACACAACGACATTTTCCCTTGGTAACTTCACTGATTGTTGTGCGGCAAAAAGCTTTGCGCCCTCTACGTGCAACTTCGTTGAAGTCAAAAAAGTTTGATCAAGAACTTTGTCTAACGATATCTCATCAAGGCATGGCATTTGTGCATTAAATTGCTCTATATAATAACGACCAACATGATCTGAATAATCATCACCTGGATGTAATTGTATAGTTACAACATCTGCACGATGCCGCATAAAGACTGTTGCAACTAAATTTTGTTCAAAGTCACCACTCTCGTCCTGCAAAAATGAAACAACCAAGTCATAATCACTTAACAGCCAAACGAGTTCGTCTTTTTCGCCAATAGAAAAATCAATGTGGGGAACAAATAACTTATGAAGTGGCACATCTTCAATTGCCATCACTCGCTCAATCCTAGCTCTATCGAGTAAATAAGCTAAACGATCAAGGTGCCCCATCACGTCAACCTGCCCTACGATATTTTGATCTAAAATATAATTGATCAAAGGTAGCGTAAGAAGCGTATCGCCCACTGCCCCTGGTTGAATAATTAATGCACGCTTCATCGTTATGCCCACTCACTACTTTCAATCCACCCGCCGCCGATGACGCAATCATCATCATCAAAAAAGACGCATGCCTGACCTGGTGTAATCGCTCGCACAGGTGCATCGAAAGAAATATTTACTTCCGTTACTCCACCATCATTATTAACGACCGGTGTCACCGTAGATGTCGCGCCAGGATTACCGTAACGAATTTGTGAACATGCCGTAAAAGGTTCTGTACGTGTGCCATTAAGCCAGTTAACCGTTTTTACATAAACACCGCTAAGCATAAGATCTTCGTTTTTTCCAATCACCACTTCGTTGGTGTCAACATTAAGCCGCACCACATAAGAAGGCGTATTGTCCACATTAAATCCTAAGCCGCGTCGCTGTCCTATCGTAAAATTATGTACGCCACGATGCGTACCAATTACTTCCCCTTGCATATTTACAAAATTGCCTTGCTTGACCAATTGTGGATGACGCAGCCCCACCAATCGTGCATAATTATTATCTGGAATAAAACAAATCTCTTGCGAATCTGGTTTATCACATACTTGCTGCAAATTATATTTTTCAGCCATTCGCCTCACTTCTTCTTTGGGATACCCCCCCAAAGGAAACATCGCACGATCAAAATTTTTCTTTTCTAAACCAAATAATACATACGATTGATCTTTCGTATAGTCGAGCCCGCGTGCCAACTTCCGTTGCCCTTCTTCCGTTTCCACTATACGAGCATAATGACCTGTCGCAACATAATCTGCGCCAACCAAATCTGCATAATCAACAAGTTTACCAAATTTCAACTGATTATTACACTGTATACATGGATTTGGCGTACGCCCTCTCGCATATTCATCTACAAAATAATCGACGATGCCATTAAATTCTTCCTGAAATTCTATCACATGAAAATTAATCCCCAATGATTCTGCAACTTCACGCGCATCCCTTGCGTCAGCTGGAGAACAACACCCCTTATGTTCACCCTTGGTATCACCAGCATGCCCCAAACACATAAAAACACCTGTGCAATCATACCCTTGATCTCGTAACAACGCGGCAGCCACTGAACTATCAACGCCCCCGCTCATCGCCACCAAAATGCTAGGTTTTTCACTCATTACCAATAGTACCTCATAATAGGCACGCCTTGCTTTATTACAAGTGAGCATGCCTTAATTCTCTCAAAGCGGTGCATTGTACAAAAATCGGCAATCAAAAACAAGTCAACCGCAATAGATACTTACTGCTAATCGTGAAAAAATAAGAAGAGATATAAAGAGGCAACCCTCGGTAAATGACTGATATCACAACATTTATATCATTTTTCAATTACCAATAATCTGATTTTACAATCTTTAGTATCTTTTATGGCGCTTTAAATACACAAATCCATTTTTGGTAAAATATATACAGGCATCCCATATAAAAGTACATAACCCACAAAAGCACTCTGTCGTCGCAAGAACGCCTTTGTAATGACCATATTCACAACCCCAGTTTGCAAATTTCGTGACCTACCTTTCAACTGTGCCATGATTAAGTCAATGGCGTGTGCAATACTTAACACCCCAAATGCAGTCTCCCCGCCTCCGTGGAAATATTTTTTAAAAGTTATTTGCGCATCAGCGCAATAGAATTGGCTCCCGATCCATCCTGAGAATCTATATTGATGGGGAGCCACTTTGATCAGCCTTTGGCTGAATGACTTTTAAAAATTTGGCCAGAGAGGCGGGGAGACTTGGTTATGGAAACAGTTTTAACTCACGCACTTCACTTTATCTTGTAATTGCATTAACGTGTAGGTGCACGCTTACTGTTAACCTATCTTAACTATTTAAGTAAACTTAATCCAAAAAATTCATGATCCCCTATGGGACGGCTGTGTAAAATATAAGTAAATTAATAATGCCCCAGTTTATCGTTTATAGCTACGACACATTAATGATCGTGGCCATCAAGTTCTGGAAGCACGGTATTTGCTTTCACGCAATTGTGACGTGCTTTTTGCCACTTTAATCTGGCGCTTACCAAGGCATTCTTCACATCTAAATAATTCATGGTATTATGCGGTCTCTTTACGCCAATTGATAAATCTAAAATAATCTGTTTGGTGTCTGCATCTCCATACTTCTTTAAAAACAGATCTAACCTTGCTGGTATGTTGGTATTATTGACAGTATCAAGCCAACGCATAAGTCCTAGATATGCCAAATCTGCATCTTTATCATTCAAATGATTTATGACTTTTTTAAAATAAGTGCTTTCTGATGCTTTGCGAACTTGCTGCCACACTTTAAACATAGTTAATGTTCGACGTCTGTAATACATTATAAATCCGACAAAAAAAACAATGGCCAATATATATCCAAATTGCGGTGTGTTACGCTCAAGAGACCGATGCGCCATAGTATCACCCTTCGGTATTGCTGCACCTTTTATATCAATAGATAACCCTGGTAACTTAATTTTTTTTAAAACATTATTTTTTATATCCCACCAATGCAAAATAATGTCGGGCAAATGCTTTTTCCCATCGTTTTCAAATACATAAGTAATAACTTCAATGCGAGTACCTATAAGCTCACCTCGATTGTTTTTATCCAAAACGGTAGGCTCACCCATATAAATACCAACACCTGACACAATTGATTCCGGCAAGGGGGTGAATGCCATAGCCGATATATCACTTGCACTTATGGTCACTACGCGCTTTATAGCATCCCCAATTTTTAACGACTGGCTTTCTGGTGTATACGTTTGTATTGCCGAAAAATGGGTCGTACTAATCAACCCGTAAATGCGTTGTCCGCCAGGGGGCAATTTGGTTGTGAATACCGTCTTAGGTATCAAAACGGTGGTAATCACATTGTTAGATTTCCTGCCCCATGTTTTTGAAATGACTTCTACTGCAACTGATGGGATCGTTACTCGCCCGACCCTTTGAGGGTATATGGAAAATTCATATCGCTGACCTGTATAGCTTGCACCTTTAATATTTTCTTGTAGTCGTATACCTTGTGAATCAGTTTGCATTAAAAAAGCACCGGAAATATCAAAATGACCAAATTTCTTAATTTGTGACCACTTATCTTTACCTAATACTTCAATATGCAATATTACCCGCTGACCTACCCATGGATTCAACGGTGTAACAGATGCACGAATTACAATATCATCGTGACCAATGGCAATACAATTGACACACCATAAAAGTATGTAGATTATAATTTGCCTCATTTATTTACCCGCGAATTATTATTAAGATTATCTTTATGAGATATTTGCTTTATTGCATATTGATATGCAAACTTGGCTCGTAAAAAATCGCTTGGTTTTGTAGCAACCTGCCTTAACCACATGGTGCGCATTTCGGCATCAGACATTTCAATAGAATTGTCAATTATTTCTGTTTGGTCGGTTTTCGTTTTTTTCCCTTCAGTAAATACAATATCGTCAGCACCCATTTCGCCGCCAGTCATATCACCACCTTCTTTTTTTAACATCTTCGCACGCGCAATGGCGATAATTAAATTATCTTTAGGTGCCTGCCAATCTTTACGTAATGCAATCACACTTTTGTACTTTTCTACAGCTTCCTGATACTTCCCTAGCATTACCAAGCTATTACCATGATTAAATGCGCTTTCCGCTGAATTTAATCCGCTATAAATTTCTGCCGCCTGTTTAAATGACCCTTGCCTAAATAACACCTCCCCTTTAAACATAGGATTAACAAACAACGCAACTGCTTTATTGTATTTTTTTTTAGTATAATATTGATACCCCTTTTGATCAGGTGTAAATAACGTGAGTGTACCGTTTTTATATAAAACAGATGCAACCACCAAACATATTGTTACTAGCAAGGTTATTTGATTACGAAAACAAAGTAATATACGAATGCGTTTCATTTTACAACCCACCCCTTTCTGCTCCATAATAAACCAAAGCCTGCAATCAATGGTAAAAAGGCATAACCATTATCTTGCCATTTCGCCTCTGTTTCGTCTCCAATTACAGATGTAAATTTTGTCTTGGCGCTATTAACAATTCGTTTGACATCACCATTATCTGCGGTTAGTTCAGTCACTTGTACATTGATTTTACGAGCTGTATTACTTAGGCCTTTATTTAAAACACCATACAGTGGCTTAATTGCCAAAAATTGTAGTGGTAACTTAATATCCATCATATTTGCACTATTCACTTGGGATTGCAAAACAGTGTCTGCGATAACCAGAATTGATCCAGGTACTTTTGCCTTTGTAAGCATCTCTTGCGCCAATAAAACGGCTTCTAGAAATGCATCGCCATCGATAGGCATCAATTTGGGAGTCAAGTCTTCTATCATGGCACTCGCGATACGATCATCACGGGTTAGTGGCATCACCAGATGGGCAGAACCACTATAAACAATCAAGCCTGTTGGTGAGCCATTTCTTTCTTTTAAAACTTCCTTAACCTTAAGTTTAGCGCGTGCAAGCCGAGATGGTTGCACATCTGTCGCGTTCATAGTGCTATTCACTTTTAAAATCACCACTAAACCTGCTTCATCATCTGCAAATGGTGAAGGCGCTTTTTGCCAAGTAGGCCCAGAAAGGGAAAGCACCGCCAATACCCATATCAATAGAAGCACATATATCGGTTGTACTTTTCTTTTTTTCTGATCAATAATTACCAAATGTGTTAATAAATGTGGATCTACAAACTGCTTCAATATAAACAATGCTTCTTGCTTACGCCACAGCAAAAACCATACAATGACCACTGGCAATAGAGACAAAAGCCACATAGGACGCAATAAATGAAAATCATTCAACATCGCCAACCCCCTGAACACCATTTAACGACACAACCGTCATGCCATAAAACATTATGCCTAATACCATAAATGCCCCAAGGGGCCAATGAAATAAATCATTTCTTTGACGATATGTTTTGACCGCTACTTCTCGGGTATCGATTTCATCGAGCTTGGTGTAAATATTTTTTAATTGTTCACGATCACTACCATGAAAATATTGGCCACCAGTAGTTGCTGCAACAAAATTAAGCACTTCCTGGTCAAACTTTTCTTCACCTGTAGATACCGGATCACCAATACCAACTACATGAATGATTATCTCATTATCTTTAGCAATTTTAGCTGCTTCACCGGGAGGTACTTTACTGGCAGTATCATTGCCATCTGTCAAAACAATCATCACCCGATCTTTGACATCACTACGCTTAAACAAGGTTATGCCAAGACCAATGGCATCGCCAAAAGCGGTGCGTGGACCAGCCATACGCACAGCCGTTTCTTCAAGTAACAATCTACAGGCCGCTAAATCTTGCGTAAACGGCACCTGCACAAAGGCGCCGCTCCCAAATACAATTAAACCAACGCGATCCCCTTCACGGCGGCTCAAAAAGTCATCCAATACGGTTTTAACTGCTGTGAGTCGATCTACCGTTTCACCTTGTGCATTGACAAAATCTTCGGTCTCCATTGAACCAGAGAGATCAACGACCAGTAATAAATCACGCGTGGGCATTATTTGACTAATTGGCGGCTCTAAATATTGAGGTCTGGCAAGTGCGATCACAATGAGTACCCATAATATGGCGAGCAGAATATTATAAGCTAATTTGGGTTTTGCAACCGAATCCTTATTAACTGGTGATTCATTTAACAATGTCGCCACACGATTAAACCAAGGCACCCGTAGCGCTGGGCGGGATTCCCGATATGCAGGTAGTACCTTTGATATTATAAAGGGTAATACAAGCAGGAGAAGTAACCAAGGATATAGAAGCGTATACATTTATTACATCTTCTCCTTGCCATGCGTTTCAGTTACCTGATGATATTTTATCCAAACGCGTGCCAGGTCAATGCGCCGCGTAAATGAAGCGGAAGAAACTTCAGATACAACACTATCCCCAAATAATGAAAAGTCCCGTTGTAAACACGTCGTATTTAAAAACGTACTCCACACCGTGCCATATAATGAAGCGACCTCCGTTCGTGGCCATACGGCCAGCGCCACCCGTTTGAGAATCACAGAAACGTCATCATTTGTTTGTGCGTTAGCTAGCAAGGCTAGCCCTGCCCTACGATACGCATTGGCACGCCACTTTATATAGAGGCGTAAACAGAGCAAACATATGACCACTAGAACAAACCCTAGCAAAAGCCAAACACCTGCCGCGAAAGGGAACCAACCAGGTGGTGGCTGCATCACAATATCATGTAAGTTATTTAGATTACCACCATCTGTCATTATGAATATTGCCTTATAATGTAATGCAGTATATTATTTGTTTTATACTCACTTATGAAAGCGTGTCCTGCCAAGTAAACGCTTTATTTGATCAATTGTATCACCTTGATTGCTTACCATTAATAATGGCGCAGATAACTTTTGCAAAAAATATGTTATTTCTTCTTGCTCTTTACGGTAATCATCTGTGAGCTTATTACGTAATGTTTTATTTGAAAGATCGAGCGATGCGTGTAATGAACCATTGGTTACATTAATCTGTTTATTAAAAGGGTTTAACCGAATAGGGTCATGTACCAATAAACACAATACGTCATTATGAATAGCTAATTGCGCTGTTAATTTTTGGGTTTCATTGTCACACCCATAACAATCACTTACCACAACAACCAAGGCGTCATGCGGTGCCAATGCCATTGCTTTTTTCAACACTTTATTTAACATCCCCTCATTGGGCACCACTTTAAGTGTTGCGCTGAGTGCGTGATTCATACGTACAATAGTACCCAATATAGACATCACCGCTTTTTGACTTTTCGCAGGTTTTATTTCGACCATTTCTGTGTCGTTAAAGACAATTGCACCAACGCGATCACCTACACTAATGCCTCGCCATGCGCCTAAGGCTGCAAGTTCTGCGGCAGTTACAGACTTTAGTTTATCCTTCGTTCCAAAAAACATATTGAGACGCTGATCCACGATAAGTAACACTGCACGATCTTTTTCTTCGGTATATACCCGAACGTGAGGACTTCGCGTGCGCGCTGTAACCTTCCAATCCATAGTACGTATATCATCACCAGGGGTATAACGACGTATTTCTTCAAAGTTGAGGCCACGCCCCCTTAATCTGGATGCATATCGACCAGAGAGAATACTGGAGACCGCCTGCTTAGGTAAAAATGAAAAGTTGCGTGCCTTAAATTGAATACGAATCAGGTCATCGAGATTGGTATATACACCAGCAGGCTTAGAAGCAATCGGCTTGTTTCGTCTTATCTTAGCCCAATCCATTGCTTTTCCTTTTTAGGCGACAGCGACAAGTTTGATTAATTGTCCAATGACATCATCAGTCGAGACCCCATCTGCATTGGCTTCATAACTTAAAACAATACGGTGACGTAAACAATCATTAATAATCGCTCGGATATCATCAGGGGTAACATGGTCTCGTCCGGCCAACCAAGCGTGCGCACGAGACGCCTTATCTAGTGCGATAGATCCCCGTGGACTTACCCCTACCTGAATATATTTGGCTAGGTTTTCATCCAATTCACTCGGCCTTCGCGTTGCCCCCACTAAGGCAACGATATACCTCTCCATTGACTCAGAAATGGTCACTTTGGCAATTTCTTCTCTGGCGGCAAAGACAACCGACTGCGGTATAGGCGCGGTTGTTTCTGATTTCGTTTTTACTTTGTCACTTGCGTTATCTATTTGTTCACCGCGCACCAAGCGAATCACTTCGAGCTCCGCTTGATCACTCGGATAGGTGATATACACATGCATCAAGAACCGATCCATCTGCGCTTCCGGTAGCGGATATGTCCCTTCCTGTTCTATTGGATTTTGCGTCGCCATCACCATAAACAAAGGAGGTAACTTATGGGTTTTTTTTGCTACAGTAATCTGCCGTTCTTCCATTGCTTCGAGCAACGCAGCTTGCACCTTGGCAGGGGCACGGTTCACCTCATCTGCTAAAGCGATATTTGCAAAGATCGGGCCTGGCTGAAACACAAACTTATCCCCCTCGTTTTCTTCCACATACATTTCTGCGCCAGTAATATCAGAAGGTAATAAGTCTGGTGTGAACTGAATACGGCTGAACTTCGCTTCGAGGTTTGCTGCCAAACTTTTGACCGCTCGGGTTTTGGCCAATCCAGGTAACCCTTCTAGTAATATATTGCCATTGCAAAGAAGCGTTAGTAATAACCGTTCTACGACAAGATCTTGTCCAATGATTGACTGTGCAACACGCTTTTTAAGATCCAATATTGTATCTCGAACACTCATCGATTCTCCAAAGATATAAAATACGAGCGCCGCCTTGTTTACACAAGTGCGGCTCAAGTATTATAACATTAAATGACATAATAATTACTAATTTGAAGTGCCCGCACCTGTCTCTAAAGATTCTAGCACGCGATCTAAATTAAAACTGCCTGGTTTTTGACGCGGAGGAAATGCTTTAAACGTTTTCAAAAAATTGCCAACATAAGCGGCGCCTGGAGTAATCATAAATATTCTTTCCATGCGCCATTTATCATAACCAATCGATTCGTGATCGACACGTTCAAATGGATCTCGCCGTAAGTTTAACAATTTAGGGAAGCGAAGTGTTACCAAAGGTTCTTGCCAAACGTCAAAGCCATGCGCTCTTTGCTCACTAAACATCAACTTCCAATCACCATAACGCAATGCCGACAGCTGACCATCATCGGTAAAATAAAACATCTCTTTTCGAGGCCATTTATCTGATTTACCTAAAAAGTTAGGCAATAGATTATAACCATCGAGATGCACTTTATAAGTCATATTACCAGCTGTATGACCATTCAACAACTTTTCTTTAACGTTTGAATCACCAGCCACTGCTGCCAACGTTGGCATCCAATCTTCCATCGAAATGATCTCATTTGATACTTGGTGCGGTTTAATTTTCCCAGGCCACCTCACCATCATCGGTACCCGAAAGCCACCTTCCCATGTTGTATTTTTTTCACCACGAAATGGAATCATACCGCCATCAGGCCAACTCATTAACTCTGCACCATTGTCTGTGGCATACATCACGATTGTATTTTCTGTTATACCTAGTGCATCTAGTTTGTCAAGCAACTGCCCCACATGCCCATCATGCTCAACCATGCCATCAGCATAAATCCCCTGTCCCGACTTACCCTTCGCAGAAGCTTGAAGACGGGTCCATACATGCATACGTGTAGAATTAAACCACAAGAAGAAAGGTTTTTTTGATTTATGGGCACGATCCATAAAATCTAACCCTGCTTCCAAAAATTCAGCATCTACCGTTTCCATACGTTTCATTGTTAACGGGCCCGTATCCTCAATTTTACCATCTGCGAAACTATGCATCACACCACGAGGACCAAATCGCTTTTTAAATTCTGGGCTTTTGGGGTAATCTTCATTTTCAGGCTCATCCTCTGCATTTAAGTGGTATAAGTTTCCAAAAAACTCATCAAAGCCATGATTACTTGGTAAATGTTCATCTAAATCGCCCAAATGATTTTTGCCAAACTGCCCTGTGGTATACCCCATTGGCTTGAGTATTTCAGCTATCGTTGGATCTTCTTTGTATAAACCTTCTTTAGCACCTGGTAAGCCAACTTTAAGTAAACCAGTTCTGTATGGACTTTGCCCTGTAATAAAAGCTGCCCGTCCAGCGGTACAACTATTCTGCCCATAAGCATCTGTAAATAAAATGCCTTGATCTGCAATGCGGTCAATGTTAGGGGTTTTGTACCCCATCATGCCTCGGTTGTATGCACTGATATTAAACCATCCGATATCATCGCCCCAAATTATCAAAATATTGGGTTTGTCTGTTTTGGCTTGTATTGTTTGCGAAACCGCACAAATAGCCACGACGGCAATGATTAGACTACCTCTCATTCGCCTACCTGCCTTACCTAGCATTAATTTTTTTCTTTTCATCTTTTGTTCCTTTCTTAAGTGTTATGTTATCTTTTGAAATTACTATTATTCGTTTCTGTAGATTAATCACATAATGAACATCTTATTAAAGTATGATACGACCACTGACAACATAAAATAGTGAAATCATATTGAACAATTGCGAATGACAACGGCAATAGTTACAATATAT
>Ga0255039_10000666_pt1 | contig 11182 bp, 15 predicted proteins | sample BC1_12_1_MG_FD_181713 | JGI IMG/M metagenome (GOLD analysis project Ga0255039, IMG submission 181713) | Seawater microbial communities from Strait of Georgia, British Columbia, Canada - BC1_12_1 | ecosystem: Environmental > Aquatic > Marine > Strait | place: Canada: British Columbia | collected... | reverse complement strand
TTCGGCAGCGCGTGCCGAGAGCGAGAACCTCTCCGGGGCCACTGAGATCAGGATGTCCGCCAACTGTGTGCGCGACGATGAACACTCGGACCCTACGCTGCGGCACGTCGAAGTACTGGCCGTCCAAGCATCTGTATCCCCACCCAAACCCGAGTTCCCCCAACGTACCGACGAGTGCCGCCATATCCCTCCCCCCATGTGAAGAGAGGAGCCCTTGAACGTTTTCGAGAACGATCCATCGCTCGGGGACATCTCGGTATCGGTCCAGAAGGTCGAAGAAGGTGAAGGCGAGGCCGGATCTGTCACCGGCGAGACCTTTCCGTTTGCCTGCGATCGAGAGGTCTTGGCAGGGGAAGCCTCCTGTCCAGAGGAGGGCGTCTTGCCAACCAGTGGGGTGCTGTACCCGTTCAATGTCGGTGTCACGTCCGTCGCTATCCGCTCCCGGTGATACCCCGACCCGTCGATCATCTCCTCCCCGCTCGTCACCCACCAAGCTTGTGATGTCTCCAAGGTTGGGGACCCCTGGCCATCGCTCGGCGAGGACGTGGGAGGGGTACTTGGCGAACTCGCAGAAGGAGACGGTGCGCCATCCTGCTCGTTCGAGTCCGATGTCAACTCCTCCGACTCCGCTGAAGAAGGAGGCATGAGACCAGGTCGGGTCGGTTGGAACAAGGTGTCCTGCACTCCCGTCAAGGTAAGGGACATATTGTCCGTAACCAATGGTCCCTTCCCACCCCCGTCCTTCCCCTCTCTCATCCGTAACAACTTTGGTGTGTCGCTCACTTATCGGATCTCCCAAGGCTTTCTCTCTTCCATCTCCTTCAACACTTGATCGAACCCATCGAAGATGTCGAACTCTGGCCTCTTGGGTGCGAAGGCTTCAGCCTGCTTGCGTGCGTATGCTCGGCGTGTCTCACGTGCCGCCTTCATCCACACCGTTCTGGCGTGGTTGCTGGCGACCACGAGGTTGGACACCCGAAAGCCCATCGACACGAGTGCGTCGTTGATCTGCCGGGCGTTGCTCTCCGCCTGCTCCACCGTCATCGAGTGCCACCCCGATCTCAGCACTACTGCTAGTGCCTTCTCCTCTTCCTCCAGCGGGCGCATCTGTGGCCTCCATCTTTCGCGTGTATCCCTGTGCCTTCCGCACTTCTAGGTGCTGGGTCTCTCGTGGCAGTTCCTCGAACATGATCAAGGTCTTGTGCCTGTTGTCTGTGTCGTTCAGCCCTGACCACTGCATCCATTCTTCGTAGATGGTCATCAGCTTTCCGCCATCGATCTTGCACATCCTGCATGGCTCAGGATGGGAGTCACCCACCCGGTAGTCAAGACGTGCGAGCAGACACTTCGCTACTGCTACTGCTTGCGCTGGCTCCCTGAGCTTGCCCTTCTCTGCCGTGTTGCGATACCCCTTCCACAGTTCCGCTTCCTCCATTACAACCTGTTCCCTTCATCATCCACACCGCGCTTGAAGTGGTTGTGCATGGTGCCGAGGGCTCGGCGCACCTTGAAGGGTGCAGCCCAGCCCCCGCACGCATGGAAGACGACCCTTCAGGCGTCCTTCACCTCGTCAGGGCAGTCAGCGCAACCCTCGTTGCCCCACGTGCCCTTCGCTCGCAACTCAGCGGTGAGCATCTTGTACTGCTCCGCCTTGAGCATGAGCAAGTCCCACGCATCGCTGACCTCCTGCATGTTGAGGTCTTGCTCGGGCTTCTCCGACTTGGCCAGCCAGTCCGAGAACGCCTCGGCCAAGTTCACGCCCAAGTTCCTGATGTCCTGGATCTGTGTCATACCTTCTCCTTCTGGCAGCGCTCGCAGATAGCGCCCTCTTCTGTCATCTCCATGAGCTGTACGTCGTACCCCATGAGCGGGATCCAGTCATGGGGGCCGAACAATCGACACTTGATCCGAGCGTACAACGAGTACGTCGGGCGCTCGTAGGTCTTGAACCCCAGGTCCTCGACGATCTGCTTCTTGTCCTCCTCTGAAAAAATCGGGGCCTCCTTCGAGGTGCTGTCAGACATCGGATGGTGCCTCCGGGTGGTGCGTCCACCAGATCTTCGCCCGCAACAGCCAGCGCAGGAGGTCTGACACTTGCCAGAGCCGCAACCGCCGGTCAGACATCTCGTTGGTCCTCGTGGTAGTCGTGGGCTTCGCCACAGATGAAGCACCACTGCTGCTTGGTCCTGTCGCCCTTCTTGTGCCCCCGCTCACGCATGCGAGCGAAGGCAGTGGACTTTGAGCGGGTCCACTTGCCATCGGCGTGCTTAGTCATCGGCTTCTCCATAGATCGCAGTCAGGTACGCGCGCACGAGCGTGCGGTTAGCGGTGGCCCAGATGCGGCCACCCTTATCCCCCTCACCCAGATGGTGCAGAGCACAGAGGGTGACGAGATGTTCGGGGTCACTCGGTGCCCTCTTCCCCTTCGTCCCCCCGGCGTGGCGGTGAAGGTGATCCAAAGTCAAGCGACCCGAGCAGGGTCCCGAGTCGAGTGGGTCCAGCATCGGGGCGATGCACGGGTTCCTCTGGGCCTCCCTCCACATGTCCGTCGCCCCCTTCGTGTCCTCGTCCGGGTCGATCTCGAACTGGGCGCAGAGGTTTGCGAACCGATGCACCCTGTCCCTGCTCATCACTTCTTCGCGCACGTCTTCCGTGACGGGATCTTTGTGCGGCATCAGCCCTCTCCCCTCCTGTCCTGCGGGCTACGTATCTGAAGAGGGCACCGAACCTCTTCGGCTTGGCCCTGAGTGTTTCCTCAACTGCGTCCAAGAACGCCACTGCACATTGTGCCTCGGTATAGGGGCAGTCTTCACTACCGTAGGGGTTCACTTCAGCGCAGTGCTTGACGCTCCACGTCCGACGCATGTCACCCCAGTTGGCCTTCACCTTGAAGAGCTTGAACAGATCCTTCACGACCGGGTCGATCTGCTGGCGGACATACGATCCGCCGAAGATGCACGTTGACCGGCGTGCTATCGTCTTAGACCTCATGGCCCACCAACCTTTCCGAGGACCGATCACATCTAGGTTCTTGGCGTGGGCCATGACTCCCCAGAATGTAGAGAGCCGCACCCCCAACAGGTAGGGGTACGGCTCGATGACATTTCTGGGGCGTCAGGAATGTCAGACATAGATGATACGACATCCGTAAAGCCCAGGATAGGCTGTCAAGCCGAAGTGGTAGAGCCGACGCTCCAGTGCCGGGACCAGAGCCCGGATACACCCGACCTTCTACCCGAACGGAACGCGTCAGGCGCGCAAGCGCAGGGGTAGAGAGCGATACGGTTACAGCTGACCGGGGCCGTGCTCTCTGACATGCCCGATAGGACTCACCTAGATGGCTTCTCCCCTCCTTCACGGGAGGGGTGTGCCCCTCGGGATCTACCATCTGGCTTCATTCCCTCGGCTTCGACGGTAGGTCAACCACCGCAACCACGGCGCTGAGCTTGACCTTCGAGTCAGAGATGACCTTCCCGCTCTTGGCAAGGTGCTCCACCTTCACCCATTGCTCCTTGTTCTCTGTCACAACAGTCGCTTCGAGCGAGGCCCCATTCTTCTCCGCCTCGACCTCAAGCACATCCTGTCGTCCATCGAGTGTCTGATAGACGATCCGGATCTTGTCTCCCTTGGCCATCAGTAGTCCCTTTCATCTCCGTCGGAGTCCCATGGATCGAACGCTGGTTCTGGGTTGTCTGTGTAGTATCCGCCGACCACCCTCTTCCTGAAGACGATGACGCATGTCTTGCACTGCATGGACTCGATCGGGATCACCTTTCGCCCCATTTGTGGCCCCATCCACTGCCCGCAGAGCGTGCCGTAGCGGAAGCCATCCTGTAGGTGCCACTTCTTAGTGCCAGCGACCCATCTAGCTGTTGTCGTAGACGACATCGCACAGGCCGCAGTACCACACTAGAAGTCCATCTCGGTCGAGGACATCGAAGGTCTTTCCGAGGCATCGCCCGCACTTCCCCGGCGAGTGCGGCTGTGAGAGTGCCGCTCTTTCTTTGCTCCAGTTGATGATCCGCTCACCGGGGATGAGCCGAGCGGGATGAACTTCGCGTACACGTGAGTCGTCAGCAGTGCTGACCCCTTGGGGACGAACACCGCCCCGTTCTTTCTGCCCCGTCTTCGCTTTCGTCGCACGCTTACTCCTCCGTGAGGATGCCGAGGCCCCCGCACCTGTAGCACGGGTCTTCCTTTCCTCGCTCATGTTTCTTGCCTTTCCCTTTGCACTTGGGGCATGGCTTGTGCTGCCCGAACACCAGCCTGTCTGGTATCTCGGGCAGCACGTACTCCTCCCTAGCATCGCGCTTCTTCTGTGCCATTACGCCTTCTGCATCGCACCGATGAGGTCAGCAGCCTGCTCGAAGGTCAGTCCCTTCAGAAAAATCCGCAGCACCTCGCCGGGGTTGTCAGACAGATCAGGAACCTTCAGGTCCAACACGTTCTCGATGAGAGGAACGATGTTGGGACCGATCTCCTTCTCTACTGCGAGCCGCTCGATCTCGTTGAGCTGGGCCTGAGTCGCATTCTCACTTCGCCCGCCTTGGACCAGTCCCTCGACAGCCGAGGCACTGATGGTGATGGGGCGCTCGGCTGCAGGGGCATCTGCAATCCGATCAGCGTCATAACCCTCATCCAGGTCAAGCGCTGTCTCGGTTCCATATCCAGCCACTGCGAGGGCACGAGCGATCGCGCCGGTCTCGGCCTTCTCAACGAAATCCATGAACCGTTCACTGAACTCAGTCTTTGTGCCCGAAGAAATGAGCCGTCCAGTCTCGTCGTAGATGTTCGCGCGGATGCGAGCGTAGCCACCTTCGACCTTGTCCTTGCCCTTGAGTGTTCCACGAATGACCTCCTCGGGGATGGTGTCGATCGTCCAGTCAGGGTGCTGGTCAGGCTCACCACGCATCCAGTTGATGCGGTCACGAGCCTTGAGGTACTTCCCGCCACCCCGGACGGTGATCATCTTCTCCTTGGTGGGCCGACCGAACATCGGCTTCTCCATCTCGCTGGGCTTCACTGTCTCGACCACCTCTGCCTCCGACAGCTCAGCTGACGCTTTTGCTTCATCGGGGAGAGAGACCGGCTCGATGTCGCCGAGCTCAGGCTCCATGTCGGCGAATACCTCCAACGCCTCTGGCACGAGGTTCTCCTTCGCATCCACGGTAGGCACGTAGGGTTCTCCTTCTTGAGGTACTACTCGCGTGTTAGGTGACACTTCTACCTCCTCCACGGCGGCGTGCTTTACACGTCCGTCGGTGTGTTCCAGTTCATCGTTGTCGTCGTACCGGGTGGTGCGACCACACTTACCGCACTGCATCACTTCTCTCCGATGTAGTACTCACACATGTCCTTGTATCCGCACATCGACTCGCAAACGCCACGTCCTTGGAGCCCATTCGGTGTGAATGTGCCCTCTTGGATGCCTTCGGCGACCTTCTCCACCGTATTGGCGAACCGGCGGATCTGGTCATCACTGATGGGTCCCCCAGAGTTGACCTGGAGGTAATAGGGGTTCTTCGTCGCTACAAGGTAGTCAAGGACAACATCGCGCTCGACGTGGCGTTCACCAGCCGCTTGACGGGCTGCGATGGCATACCCGGTCATTCCAAAGAGGTATGACTCGGGTCGGGGCTTGGACCCCGTGGTCTTGGTGTCCCTGACCCGGAACATCTCGTCCACGATGTCGATCTGCCCGGAGTAGGTGATCCCGTTCAGATCGAACTGCACGGGCTGCTCTACCCACATGGGCTGGATAAGGGGGCTGACCTCTTTGTGATGGAGTTCGGTCAGTAGGATCCCCGTGTCTTTCACTCCGCCCGCGTCTTTCTTGGCGTCGGGCTGGAAGCCGTCTTGCCCAACCTCCTCCCAGGAGGTCGAGAAGGCGTCTTTCATGTCATCAACAGGCATGTCCTCCTTCGTATCGATCTTCTGCAGCATGTTGGCCTCGACTGCCTTGTGGACAGCGATGCCACGAGCCTGAGCGAACGATGGGGGGCTCACATGGCCCTCCACATACGCCAGCTTCCACTGATGACCGCATCGAAGGTAGGTATTGACGCTGGAGGCGCTTAGGTTGAGAGCCACTTCAGATCCTCCTTATGCGCCCAATCCTGCGTGTATCCGCAGTTAGACACCCCACAGTGCCAACCATCGGTGGCTGGGTGCAATGACACGCCAGAGTGGACCCCACAGGTGTAGGGGTGGAACCGGGGGTCGGTTTGGAACCTTGCCAGCCGGTCCACCTCCTCTTTCGACCACGGGGCCTTCATAACGGTCACTTGGTCGCTTCGTCCTGCCGGATGGCGTTCCTGATCTCGTCCAAGAGCTCCTTCACGTCCTTTCGCAGCATGTAGGCGTCAGCACCGCCGTTGTCGTCCTTCTTCAGGATGAAATCGAGGCGGTCAGCGATGTTCTTGATCCTGGAGTCCATATCAGTCAATATCCTCTGTATACACGCGACTTGTACAGTCGGATCGGCGCTCGATGTCGTGATGGCCTGCTAGCCGGCACGACCCGGTCTGTGATCTCTATCAGGAGCTCATTCTCGGCCCAGCGCATGACAGCTCCCATGGCACGATTGTCAGAAGGCCCTTCGAGGCCGTTGTCCTCCAGATCGGCCCAAACATCCTCGGATGTGAGGTATTCAAGGCTCTTGGCGGCCCGATAGACCGCCTTGCGGGCGAATGGGAGCCACGCAGCCGTCACGATGGGCGATTGGACCTTATCGATGCCCTCCTCTCGCTCCTTCTCGCCGGGTAACTCCTCGTTGTCCCAGAAGCCCTTCTTCTTGGCCATTCTGTCCTCCCAACTGGCCCCCCACCGGAAAAAATCTGGCGGAGGGCCATTTCCATTGTCTGACTTATGTTAGCACAGGGAACAGGGTAGTTCTACCGCGAACCCACGAGTTGGAGGTTCTTGGTGGCGAGATCTTCTACTTCGGTGCGAAGACGCTGGATCTGGTGATCCTTGGTGTTCATCTTCGTGCGAGTGGCGCTCTTGTACTCGTCGTAGGCGTGACGGGTCCTGCGGGCATCTTCCTTGGCGTCGAAGACATCCTTCTGGAGCCGCGCCACCTTGTCGGCGTTCGCGCCCGTCTTCTGCACCTTCTCCAAGGAGTCGGCTTGACGGTCGATGATGCCTGCGAGGGTGTCGATGTACGGGACCAAGTGGGAAGCGGCTTCGAGGCCCGGATCCTTTTCTACCTTGATGGCAGAAACGTCGATCGTGATGCCCATATCGGCGAACCGCTTCAGTTCTTCGATGATGAACGCCTCTCTGCCCATGTATTGCCGCGCCGCCTCGACGAGAGCCTCGGCATCGGACAGTTTGGTCGAGACACCCGCCGCCTTGAGCTTGACCTCCATCTCAGTGGGCTCCGCCTTGTCATCGGTGACAGGGGCTGCCTCTCGACGCTCGATGTACTCCCGCTCGGGCGCGACCTTCTCCTTGCGAGGCGGTCGCGCGTTGGGCATGATGTTCTCGATGCCGTTACAGGTGAGTGGGGCACCCCACTTCTTCATCATCTGGGCTTCGATCCACTCCTCGGTGTGGACCCAAGTCCAGAAGGCGTTGCGACCCCCGCGCTGGTCCTTGGGGCCGCCTCTGATGTCGGTCTGCAGACCACCCGCCATACCTGACGCCTTGCGGAGGTTGGCGATCATGCCGTAGGGCAGATCCAGGATCTCCACCATGCGCTTGATAGACATCTGCGTCTGGTTGTTCAGCCCGCCACACGCCTCGATCATCTTGGTGATGACCCCGGCGTACTCGTGCTTGGGGGTCCATCGGCTGCTGGTCGTCATAGTGTTGTCTCCCGTCCTTCCTGCATCCATTGGTACGCTGCCCCGTCCACCGTTCTGGTGGGGGCGTTCATCTTCTGGGCGTCCTTCCACGCCTCCGTTCGTGCGCGCTTGCTGTACGCCGCTGGGAACTTGACGTGGAACTGTGAGATCGCTTGCCGTTGTGCCCATGTCTCCCTCTCGTGTAGCGCCTTCCACTTCGGGGGGTGCCTCCGGTGATGCTTGAGCTTGATCACTGCGATCAGGCTCAACAGCGTGTGCAGCCCCCTTTTCCTCGTCGGTGACGAGATCCACCTGTCCCAGTGAACCGTCCCGAAGTTGTCTGCGTGTCCAGTCTTGTGCTTGAGTTTGCTGTAGCCACGCTTGCAGCCGTCTGCCGAACTGCATATGCCTACGTCGTAGATCCCGGCGATCGGTTCATACCGGAACTCCTTCCATTTCACTTGTGCCATATGTGCTCCTTGGGGGCCGCCGCCTCGACGCGCGGCTTACATCGCCTTCTTGAGGATGGTCACCAGTTGACCCGGCAGCGCATCCAGACCACGGGTGTGGTCATACATCACGTAATGGTCGAACATCACCTTCTGGTCCTCGTCGTCCAACCCGTAGGGGTCGATGGCGATCTGGATGACCATGATGTCCTTGCTCTTGGCCCAGTCCACGACCTTGCGGACGTGCTGCATACCAGCCATCCCACCGTATCCCGAGGAGGCAGCCGGCAATCCGTCACTGAAGACAAAGATCATCTTCTGCTGATCAGGGGTGGAGTTCTTCATCAAGTCCTCGGCGACCCAGCCAATGGCGTAGCCGTCGTAGTTGTTATGGGGAGGGCGTTCGAGGGCGATGCCCAGACGGGACAGCGGCTCGCCCTTCTCCCACAGCTTATAGACCACAGCGTTGCCGTAGCCCGAGTCACGGGAGTCACCCGTATGCGAGTAAGCCCTGACGCTGACACCACGCATGTCCTTCACGCAGTGGTGTACCAGGGTCGCAGCCTGAGTGGCCGCTTCCAACTTGGATCCCATCATCGAACCTGACTGGTCGATGAGTAGGGCGATGGCAGTGTCGGGAGTGGACTCGACGTACCGCTGCTCGAACATGCGGTTGTCACCCATCCCACCACGCCAGAGTTCTTCATCGTCAACAGAACCCTGCTTGCGGAGCCGGTCCGTCCACTCCATCGCCGACGGCCTGAGCAGGAATGCTGACCGGGTCTTCTGTACCAGCCCGTTGCTCGGCGGGTTGTAGCACTCCCGCGACTCGGCTGTCTCCTTGGGGTGCAGCGAGACGATCCGCTCTGGCCCACCCGTCCCGGAGGGGATCTGGGTGTGCATCGTGGACTCTTCCTTGTATTGCTCCTCGCTGAAGCCATTCACGCGCTCTGAGGTCTCAGGCGAGACCGCGCCCTTGTCGAGCGCCTCATCGTGGTTGGCACTCTCGGTCGAGGAGCACCCCTTGATGACGCCCTCCATGCCCTTCATGGCCTTGGCGATTGCTTCACCGATCTTCTTCTTGTCGAGCTCGTCCTTCTTCTCCTTGGCGGCGAGGTCGTCCATCTCCTTCTTGGTCTTGGGGTCCTTACCCAAGTGGTCGATAGCGTTCACCAGCGTCTTGCGAGCAGACACCGTGCCGTCAACGAAGTGGTCGCTCCACTGACGCCACCATTCGTACTCAGCGGTGATTTCGTTGCCCCCAGAGGGGTCCTCCTCCTCGACCTTCGCGCCGAACTCCGTCGGCCACTTCACCGAGCAGATGGCAAAGTTGAGCTTGGCTTCCAAGTCAGGGCCGTACTCGTCGGGCGCGCTCTTGGAAACGAACTGGTCCCACATGTAGGCCAGGGTCTTGTCGAAGTAGTCCTCGAACCCTGGGAATACGTCACTGGTGTTGGCTTCGATCCGGACATCCTCCGCCACATTGAATAGGAACCCAGCCACTCCAAGAGGCTGGAGCCGGGTCGGCTGCTCGATCGCGTGGAAGTTGTCTTCGCTGTACTGGGCGTGGGATGCCTCGTGCAGGGCGAAGCCAGTGGTGATGTCGATGCCATCACCCTGTTCGATGTCGGGGTCTACCAGAGCACACGCACTGACGAAGATGTTCATCTCACCGAAGTCGGTCACGGAAGTGGGACCCCACTTGCCCTTCTCGCCCTCGGCCTCCATCCGTACCTGATGGTCGGTATCTGCCAACTGCACTCGCAAGCGGCGCTCATGCGAGTCAACCACTCGGATCGTGCTCTGCACCGCCTGCTGGGCGATGGACAGCTTCCTCTCATCGCTCTTGGCACCACTGAAGTACGAACTGCCATTCCACCAGTCGGAGATGAACTTCTTCGGCTTGGCGGTCCAGCCACCAGTACCGCCGAAGCCGAACTCACTGGCCTTGACTGCCGTCCGGGTGTTGCGCTTCTCCTCGGGCTTGAGGTCGTTCTCATCGACCCATTCGTTCATCCACTCCCAGAAGCCTTCGTTGGCCTCGGCAGTGTTGGGCGTGTTCTCGTCGTGGTAGTCGAACTCCGGCAGCAACTCCAGGGGGATGAAGAACATCTGCCCCGTCTGGTTCTGCCGGAAGTCACCCCGACGCATGATCACGTTGTCGCTGTAGTCGAACTCCCAGTCCGTGTCTTCTTCATCCGTGAAGATGAAGGGACCCACTGGTTCCGGCTCTGGATGTGCCGGGTCTGCCTTCTTCGTGACGTTCTTGAGGTGGTCTACGAAACTCACGCTCGCAAGTCCTCCAAGCTCTTCCCTTCTTCCATCCTCATGTAGAGGATCGTCTGGTACAGCCTCACGCACTGCGCGCACTGCTGGTACGTGCCTGCTGACGTGCCGTGCTGATACCGCCGCATCTCTTGTGCGGTCATCATCGAACTCAACTGGTCGAGACGATCTGAGGCCCCCAGCCTGCAGAGCGTCTTGTCCTCAATGCCCTCGGCATCATTGGTCAGCCACGCTAGATGCCAAGTGTTGTCGTGAGGTGGGGGTGCCTCCCACACCCCCACCCACGCGATCGTGTAAGGAGCCGCCATCTCGGCGCGAGCCTCCTACTTCTTGGTCTTGCCTGCGGCCTTGCCAGTTACGATCTGGCGCACGGCCACACGCTGGGACGCTGCTCCACCCTCTTCCTCATAGAAGCGCACGAAGGTGTACTCCGCCGCATCCACGATGGGCATGCCCGCTGCCACGAGGACAGAGGCATCCAACAGGTTACGAGTGCTGACGCCCTCATCGAGGTCGTTGTTCTTCGCGCGCTGTCGGGTCAGGTTGGCGATGTCCACGAGGGTCTTCGCTGAAGCCTTCGGGATACCCGTCCTCTCTTCGAGGATCTTCACTTCGGTGGCAGGATTGTCCGGGAAGTCCAGCTCCATGCGGAAGCCGAAA
>Ga0255039_10000663_pt1 | contig 11187 bp, 7 predicted proteins | sample BC1_12_1_MG_FD_181713 | JGI IMG/M metagenome (GOLD analysis project Ga0255039, IMG submission 181713) | Seawater microbial communities from Strait of Georgia, British Columbia, Canada - BC1_12_1 | ecosystem: Environmental > Aquatic > Marine > Strait | place: Canada: British Columbia | collected... | reverse complement strand
AATAGATTGTAAGTTTTTTTCTTGATCTGCAATACTAGCTTTCAATACATCTTGATTACCTCTAGCCTCTTTCGCCTTGCTATTCGCATCTACTGCCACTGCCGTACTTACTCCTGCCGCTACTACTCCACCTACTATCATTGCTGTTGCTACTGCCATAATTTATATTTTTTTAATTAATTCGTATGATGGGTTTTCATCTGCACTCCATCCAAGTTTTTTAAATGTTTTTATTAAGTTATTGTGCCTACCTATAAATAGTATATATTTATAATCTAAAAGCTTTAACCAATTTTCAGCACTAGTTATGAATAATTCTAATGCTTCTTGTCTATCGTTGTCTTTATATGTAGGGTCAGATATTATCCACTCTACCCACGCTCCTTTTGAATTAGTAGTGTAAACAAAACCTGCCATTATACATTTATCTTCTTTATAAACCATAAAGCCACCTAGCCCATTTTGAGGTAAAGCATCTCTATTAGGTGTTGTCCATTTCCATCCTTTCCACCAATTAGGTAGAATATCCCAATCTTTTTCTTCTAAATTTCTTATTTTTAATTTCATTTAATTTTATTTGATTTAATTTCACGACTTAACGAACTTAGAAGAAACCGCATATATCTCTTTTAAGCCACCTAAGTCTGTAGCTTCAATAACATTACCATTAGAATCAGTAGTAGCTTGATCAGTACTTAACCTAACTGTTGCAAAATATGCTTTTATTCCACTCATTGATTCTCCAAAAACTACTTCACCAGCAAAAGCAGGAGAGTTGTTTATTAAATTAGAACAATATAAATTTTCTTTTCTATAAAATCCAGCGTGCTTAACAGACATAGATATTGGATCAGTGTATTCACCCTGTAATAAGCTATATATTGAATTAGTAGAATCACCAACACTGTACCAGCCTAGACCAGTAGTTCCAGGTGAAGGTAGATATTCTGTCATATCAGACAGAAAGAAATCCACTTGCCAACCACTCGTTCCTTCATAGTTTATTGTTTGAAAGTTTTTAACAATTGAAGGATTAGGATTAAATATAAACTCTATGGATGAGTTATATCTTGTTCCATAAAAAACGGTTCTATTTTCTAGTGTTTCACTGTAATGTTTCCACAATCCATAAGAATCTGACGAATAAAAACTATTTTTCATACTATCCATAAAAACTGGAGTAAAACTGTAGAAACTAACCCACCCGTTAATTGCTTCATCAAAGTTTAATGTATTAGCCTTTAATTCAGGCACACATGAAGAGTCACTGGAGGTTACATAGTCTTGCATGGAAACAACATAATTCTTATTATGAGTATCAAAAGCACCAATAACTTTATCTTTATTATAAGAAATAAAATCTATAAACTCAGGCCAATCACCTTGCTTAAAAGTTGCGGCATTCCATCTTTGTGACGTTGTCACAATGCAATTAGGTTCGTTTGATACAACATCAACTACAAATATGTCAGGAATTGATATTCCATTTATACTCAATAAAGAGCCTATTTTTATATTACTGCAGTCACATTCCGCATCATTCTCAATTGCAAATCTTATTTGGCTATCAGTAGGTAAGGTGTCTGCAAAATAATTGTACTGCAGAAGGTTTTGTTTTTGAACTCCTTCAATAGTACTTAATTCATCTCTAAAGTAATCAGTCATTCCATAATTAGAGATTTCAGTTAAACCTTCTCTAGAAAGTCTTAATATACAATTTCTAAATCTATCAGAAAAATATTGTCTAAAACCAAACTGAGCCCAGGACTCTGGGTTTGTACTTATACCATATTCACCTACATAAGGAACAACTTGCCCAATAACTATTTTAGCAGAAGAAACTGCAGTACCTGCGCCTTCAGCAGAGTATATAGCATCTTTATTTATTAAAGCTTTACTTACTTTGTTTTCTTGAAAAATTGTTAAATTAGTATCATAAGCATATAGCTTTTGTATACTTCCATCAGATGGGTTTAAGCTGACAGTTATTGATTCTTCAGCGGTAGAAAAAACATTAGTGTTGTTGATTCCTGTTCTTGAATTGTATACACCAGAATAAATCAACGTATTAAACCTGTGCTGTTGTAAATTTTCATTTTCTACTAAATAAGCCTTTACTCCAAAATCAACTGTTGTATTGTTAAAACCTCCTCTAATTCTAGCTTCTTCTACAAACCAACATCTTTCTTGTCCAATTTCTAAATTAGGATTTCTATCTAATAAACTACCGCCATTACATTCTGGCAATGGTTCTCCTTCATCATAAGAATTCCAGTCTCTTCCACCCCAAGGAAAACAAGGATAATTTTTTTCAAAATTAGAATTATTTGGATTTGGTTTAGATAGCTCATCGCCCCAAGGCAATCCAGGCCAAGTAGGTAATAAATACTTACCATCAACATATCCTCCTTTAACACTTGTAGTTACTGTAGATTCGTTATTGTAAGTACCACCAGCTGCTGTAATATCTGTTTCAGGATCTAAACTTGTATCTCCTACAACTTTTTTAAGCCAAAAGGAATTAAAGTATTTTATTGGTATTTGAAAAGCCATATTTTATAATTACTTGTTTATATATTACTTTACTATTGATTACATCCTGGATTAGCTCCACCAGTCTGCGTCCAACGGGTAAAATTAGATGGAACTGCATTATCGCTAGGTGAGTTAGGAGGTATTGTTATTGGCAAGTCCCACTCTGTAGCTAAACCAGCACCGTTTCTATCACGAGCTCTAATTGTTACCACATATCTTCCAGGGGGAATTGTATTTCCTAAAACTGGAGATTGATTAAAAGCCCCAACACTTCCATTAATCTCTGGATTCCACCATGATGGTGTTTTATCAAAAGAGTTGAACGCGGAAATTGTTTGTGTTGGATTACCACAATATAATCTAGCATTTCTTGGATTTGTAAAACTTCCATTGCCAAACGACACTGGTTCTTCTTGTAAGTAAAATCTCATATTGTTTATAGATCTATCTGGACCAATTCCATTACTATCTACTCCTCCAAGATAAAATTGATAACCTTTATCATTTAAAGATACTGAAGGGTCTATTTCATACTGCGTAGTAGAAATTGGGTTTATTAACGCGTTAAAAGCCCATCTTATATTACCTCTAGTAGAATAAAAAGTATTAGCACCTTGTTGAAGCTGCATTATACCATTTCCTATTGAAGGTGGATTAGCTAATTGGTTAACTCGTATTTCTTCTAGATCCTCCCAATAATGATTACCTCCATTTTGTTTTTGCCCAACGAAAGCTTCTCCACCCAAACTTGGATCAATTTGATTTGCATTATCAAAATCCCAATATATAGGACCAGTAGGTACACCTTGCATGAAATCTCCAACACCGCTAATAGAAGAAGCTGGTGGTACATAACTATTATATCCAAATATAAGTTCAAAAGTCCCATTTCTACTAGTCCAGGAAGTTGACGGAATAGATTGACCGAAATAATAAGGTCCACCAAGCCAACCTGGCACACTACCAACCTGGTTAATACCTTGCATATTATACCATGGTAAATACATACTAACTTGGTACATTCTAGGTATATCGAAGATTATTTCATCTCCATTATATATACTACGTGGGAAAGGTACAGGAGGAATAGAACCAAATGAACCATTAGCTGCTTTGAAAGCATCAGTTGTAGAAAATTCTAGACTTAATCCTGATCCAGAACAAGGCTGTGGCAGTCCTTTAGTAAAATGAGGTAATTGATTAGACCAATTTTCACTTACACCCCAGTTTCTTGACCCTCCATTAGCGTCCATTATTAATTTATTATCTGCAGTGCTTACACTTCCAGGAGATTGCGTTCCTTTTGCTCTAATTTCTCCTCCAGCAATTTGTCCTTGAACTATTGTGTTACCTGTTGAAGCATTATAAGGTCCAGCTGGATAACCAACATCACATGTTAAAACTGTATCTCCACTGTATACACCACTCTTAATAGTTGCTAAACCTGGAATCTCTCTTTGTTCAGGTGACGCGTTAACAATATATCCAGTAGATTGTACTGGTATATTTAAAACAGGATCTATACCATTATTATAAGTAACTAATAAATCAAAATAGTATATATTTTTAATATTATCTTCCCAACATAAAAATCCTTCATTATCTCCTGCGTAAGGTTTTATTTTTAATTGATACTCTCCTGTATTAAATCCTTGTTCTTCTATTTCAAATTGAGAAGTAACAACTGTATTGTCTCCTCTAGATACGTTAATTAAACTTATAGAAGCTAAAGGACCAACTCCTTGCCCATAACTTCCTGCTGCTTCAAAAGTTGATGAGATATAAGAACCAAAATCGTCTCCCTCGCTCCAGCTTATATTTGGATTTGTTATGCCTACTGGCACAGTGTTATCAACAGTTTGTATATTATTATTAAGTTCGCTTATTAAACCTGAAGTAGTTGTTTCCCAAAATATATCTAATAAAGATTCTACGGGTTTTGTTTCATATATTGCTAAACATGGGCCATATGGATAAACTGTGCCACCAGGTGATTGACTTACAATACCAAATTGATTTCTTGTTTCTATTCTAGCTATTAAAGGATTAGTATCTGCTTTATAAAAAGATGGTGGTAATGTAGGAGCAACAGGATTTATAGTTAAATCTCCTAAGCCTAAATCTACCATTGTACCAAGCTGAACAGCTATATCCCATTTTTGCTCAGGGTCATATTGCCTGTTACTTTGTTGCGTTGAACCACCTAAAAGTATAGTATTAACTCTTCCATATAAAAGTTCAGATGACCTAAATTTCTCTGTTAAAGGTCCTACATCTTGAAGATCTTTTGGTATTTTATTAACATTATCCCCAAACAACACTACATGTGAAGTGTTTCTTTTTTGTCCAAAAGGATATTGAAATTCTACCGTAGGAAAACCTTCAGCACTCCCAGGATCTGCACCTGTTTGATTTTTAGGATAACCTGCTAAAGCACCTGGTAAATAAACATTATAATATTCTTGTTCAGTTTGTTTTACTACAAACTTATAACTATACCATCCTAATGGATTATCAATAGGTGTAGAAATAAAACCTCTTATATCAAATGGTTCAACAGTAGGGTCACATGCTGGTCCATCAAAAGGACCTACCCAATTCTCTAAAAAAAAGTCGTCGCCATTTAACCATGCGTTTCCTGAACTAATAACCTCAATGTCAACTATGCTACCTGTAGGACTAATGCAAAAAGTTATTCTAGCTGTCGCTCCAAAAGCTTCACCAGCTATGTCTGCTGTATAACAACAACCTGCTTGTGTAGGGCTAAAAGCGGGAGTAGCTATAATTTGCGTAAGTTTGCTTACTGTTCCATCAGCTACGCTGTATATACCAGGATAACCATTGCTAGTTTTAAGTTCTGGTATAACACTCCAGAATATAGCCTCAATTTGATCACCTGGCCACGTAATTGGAGTTTTTTGATCACTTATCCCAGCTGATGTAACTGGCCAACCTGGGTACTTATCCATTAATACAGCATCTTCCACAGATCTATATCTATGATAAAAAGTTGAACCTAAGTTTCCTATTAAAGTAGTGTCTATTAATGAAGATAAAATAACATTTGATTGTCTTCCGTATCTATCAGACAAGACAACACCAACTTGATAATTTCTATTTTGTTTTAAAGTGTGGTTTTGATATTCTTTTCTTACGTAAGAATTTGCATCATTAATAAATGGACTAGTAGATCCACTAGGCAAAGATGTTTTTTCGTTAACTTGTATTTGATAATTTAAATTAACAGGAGATGTATGCTTATTTATATAATTACCATAAATAATTCTATTTCCAGAAGATTCTTGAGCTAATGCTTTTATTGGTACTACATCAGACACTCGTGTTGTCTGCGAAGAGGGGAGAGTTTTCCATGGCTTAGTACTTTTGTAGTTGTATTGTAATATATTATTACTAATATCATTAAAGTCTTTTTCCAGTAAAGTATCAATAATTGTTATTTTATTTGAATCAGCTTCTTTATATAGTATATCTATTTCAATTATCTTTAATTTTTCTCTAGCTTCACTCCAGTTAATTGAAGTATTTGAGTTTCCTTCAGTTGGAGACAATAAAGATAAATTAATATCATTAATTTTGTTCTCCATGAAGCTAACAACAGTAGAATCATATGTTTCACTTTCTTGACCAATTAATCTTAATTTGTCATCACCGGTATCTTCTTGAGCATTATCACCAATAAAATAACCATCCTGCTTAGGAACAAAAGCTATTTGAGTAAACGGTGCAGATAAAGAATATTCTCCATCATCAAATTTAAATCTATAACTAAATCTTACAAATCTATCTTTTAGATAATTAGGATCACCAGTCCAAGTTGCTTCGTAGTCTGGATTCTGTCTTTGAAAATATACTATATCATCTGCCTCTAAATTAGCAATGTTTAGCGGTGGAACTTCAACAATTGTTTCTTGTGACGCGATTGTTATATTTTCAACAATACATTGTTCTGAATTAACATTATATCCTGACATTAAATCTCCATTAAAATTTGGAGCTGGAAAACCTGCGGTAGTAGGCATAATGTTAGTGTATGTTCCATATAAAGTGACTGAACCTGTTACTAGATCTACTTCTTTTACTTTAGCAGCAGCATGTATAGGTAAGTATAAACTTACTTTGTCTAGCATCGAAGACTCAAACTTATAGTTAGTATTATCAACTGGATTAAGCAATAATATAGGTTCGTAAGGGTAATACTTAGCTACAGATATTTGGTCTTCTGTTGTATAATAATTTTGATCAGCTAAATTTATGTTTATTTTTCTAGGTTGATTTCTGTTGTCTGTAAAAAATATTAAATCCTCTATTAAATTAACACCTGTAATAGGATGACTTTTTGAAAAATTCAAAAAATTGCCTTGCACTAATATAATAGAAGTATTAGTTCTTGTGTTAAAAGAAACGATATAACATTCTCCACCTATACCAGATATATTGTTACTTAATTGATCAGGTGATGAATCATAATAATCTGTTAAAAATAAAAATATGGTGTCTAATGTATCTACAGCTAAACTACCAATTATTTCTAAATCATCATTAGAAAATCCAAAATCAGTTAATAAATCATTTCCTAATACATTCTCTAAAGCTCCTTCATCGTCTCCTTCAGATCTACTAATTTGAATATTTTGCCCATCTCTGTATTGACCATTAGGTAGTATTCTACCATCCATGTCCTTGTTCATTTTGGACTGAATAAACGTATTTTTAGCTTCTGGCATAATTTAATATTTAATCCATTTAGATTTGCCTCTCATGACTTGGACAAACTCAGCGGGTTTTATGTTAGATAATCTTATCTTAGCGTTTCTAAGTTGAGCTTTTCTTTCTTTTTTATATCTACTTACTACATATTCAGGAACGTTAGTTTTGCTAGCTAAAATACTATACGCTATATGCATATATAATGCTTCTTCAGCCATCTTAGGGACTTTAGTATCTTCATCATAAGCTAAACCATCAGATATATATTCTAACAATATTAATCTACCACCTAGATTACTACTAAAAGAAAATTTACCTTCTCTTTTATTTATAGTAAACCAACCATTACCTTGAGCGGTTTCAGGATCTAAACCATATCTTTGACCAAGTAATCCCCATGTTCTAGTGTCTTGAATAGAGTTGCCAATTCCTGTTTCGAAAATTGGAGTTACAGTAGGCTGATTAAAAGGTGGAATATTACCCCATCTTTCTTCAGTTAAAGATGTTCCTTCTAAATTTTCGCCAAAATTGTCTTGTACTGGTATACCGTAGCCAGAGCTTGGAAAATTAAAACCAAAAGGAGTATTAGTTATATTAGTGTCTTGTATTGGCGCTTCAGTAGGATTACTAGTTAGATTAGTAGGGTATATAGGATGTTTTATACCTTGGTTATCAACAAATGATAAACCTACATAATTAACGTAGTCTTGTGGTATTATTACAGATAAACTTGGAGGAATAGTTAGTTCTTGAGATTGAACAGAACGTAATGTATCATATGAAAATTCTTGTAAACCTCTTTTAGCGAAAAAAAGTACATCACTACGTTTTACTTTAGATATAAGCTTTTCATCTCCTACATATCCTATCATAAAGTTATTAACTAATTCAAATATAGATATGTATTGATAATCTCCATAATTAGGAGCACCATCAACCAATTGAGATTTTAAAGTTATTTTTACCCAATAACCGTCTGTTATAGCGTCATCATTAGCGAAAGATAAAGTGCTGTAAGGTTTTATATTGGAAAATTCTTGTATAGAATATCCTCCACCACTACCATTAGGACCTGCTGGAGAACCTGCTCCACCTGAGCCATCCCACAATGTATAAGGTGATAAACCATCTGGGCTTACTTCTACTATAAAGTTATTAAGGTGGTAATTATAATCATTGGGACTCCATGAAGCAGCACTACCAATACTTAAGACTTCGTTAAAAGTATACACCATAGAATCCATAGCTACACCTGTGTAACTTACAATATTTATTTGTGTACCTACGTAGTACTGTTGATTGGTTTCAGTAATTAATCCACCGTTTGGAGTATTTTTTAAGAATGACATATATTAGCTTTTTTGATTTACTTCAGTTGCTTGACTTTGTGCGGCTGCGGCTTGTACTATTTGAGGATCTCTAATTACAACTCCAGCATACATTAATATTTTTATTATCACTTCTGTTTGCTCTTGATTTGATATTTCAAAATCTTGATTTGGAGCTAGCGTGCTGTGTATATATTGGCCTAAACCACCTTTTGTAAAATTCCAAACAACGTTTGCTGGTTTTCTAATATAAGATATATTTATTTTATCATTAATTTTTTCTGGATAAACGTATATTCTAATACAGTCGTCGCAAAGTATAACACCTGGATTTAAAGGATCTTCTGGACTAACTGTTCCTTCTTGTATATATAATGGATAGTTTGTAGTAGGTCTAGTTAGTTTAGACATATATAAATTCATATAATCTCTTCTATCTGTACTTTGAACTTCTTGTTCACCTTTATACATTATAGTACCAATTCTATGTACGTCTTGTGGTAGAAAAAAGTAAGGATCTTCAATTAAACCCGATGGACTTTCGTTGTAGTATGAAACTTTTGCATAAGTTTTGAATAATGATATTTTTTCATCTATATTATCTACTCTATCTGCATATTCATCTTGAAAACCTGGAGCTCTTAATTGTTGATTAAGGTCTTCAAAGTATTTTTCAAATATCTCAAGTTGGACTTGCGTGGCTAGTTTATTAAACTCGTTAGGAGTAATATAACCTCTTTGTTCTTTATTTAATATCAATAAGACTGTTTGATATACTGTATTTACGTTTATAGCCATTTTAATATTTTGTTTTGAAAAAAAGAAAGGCGGCGATTTGCCGCCTAACTATTATTATTACAGGTTAAAACTTAATTTAACTTTTTTTGTATCGATTTATAAACCTCAACACCTTCATCTGTTTTCAACCACACAGCAAAAGCTGAATAAGGGTTTTCTTCAAAAGGAACTGTCATTAATTTTTTGCCATTACTAGCCCAAGCAAATGTTCTCTGATCACTAGATAATTTAATAATCTGAGCTTCGTTGGCTTTTATAGCAAAGTTTCTAAGTTCTACATTATCGTCATTAGCTAGTTCTAAGAATAATATAGGATTGTTTTTAGAAAATATAAGCAAATCTCTTTTAATTTCCTTAGAACTCATCTTAGACACTTTAGAACCTTGTTCAACTCTTAGTATAGCTTCGCAATGCTCTATGTCTAAGCTTCTAGCTAAAGATACAGCTTCAAACTCTGCTTCAATCCAGTCTATTTCATTTTCTGCGTTTTGAATTCTATCAATCTCCGCAAATTTCTTGTTTAAGTCTGGGTGATACAGAGACATAAGTTTCTGTAAATTTTGTTTTTCTTTAGGAACAAATAAAACTCCATCTTTAAACACCACATGCTCTAATGTTGACATTCCTTGCTGTTCATCAGTGAATACAGATCTTTGATTACTAGCATATCTAAGTTCTCTTTGATATCCTTTTTCTTCATCAAAATGCATTAACGGAAAACGCCTAGTATGTTTAGAACGTAGCGTATATGTTAAAGGTGATTTGTTATTTAAAAGATAGTAATTTCTATCTTTAACTTCCCATGTTTTCTCTTGTGTTGACATAATATAATATAATATAATTTATTTTTTTTATTTTAAGCTGGTGTGTATTCTTCGGTCCATGCTTCTTCCTGCTGTTGTCTAGCAGAACCAAGTGTAGTGACTCCATCAGCTATTAGATCAGCAAGACCTTGAGCATCGTAACTATATCCTCCTGCAAGATCACTAATATCTATTGGCCAAAATGATATAAAACTTCCATCAGGAGCTTGAAATTGATTAGCACCGTTATTACCACTTCTAGAAATTGCACCTAATCCCTCTGCTTGATACAAGTTTTGCATTGCTCCTGTTTCATTATTTGCAAAAGGATTATAAAACTCACCATTTGTTGTTTTAAACCAACTTCCTGCTAGATTTGCATATTTATCAAGAACAGTTGGGTAGTAATCTATTTTATAACTAAAGTCAATAATCTCACTTTCATCTGAAGCTATTGCTTTAGATAAACTTTCAGTTATTGTTGCAGCAGTTTTAGTATAGATACTGTGTGCTATAACATTCTGAGTAACATCATAAGGTTCTACTAGTTGGTCGACATATTTTGCCAATGCAGGATCAAAGTTTCCAATTACTTTACTAAATTCACCTCTAAGTTGAAACGACTGGCTTATCAAAGCAGACGCGATACATGAACGATATTCAATTCCTGAGCCATCTTCTTTTGGAGAAGCTAATGCAATAACTGTACCTTCTCTTCCAAGATACACACATGTCGCTTCCATAAAAGGATTTCCATAAGGTATATACACTCTATTGTTTACAACACCCTCAGTAATTTGATTCCTTAAAGCAAATCCTCCTTTAATACCAAATGGTGGTTGAGCTACCTTATAACTTATTGTTTTTTTCATAATTTTTATTTTAAAAACAGCCTCTGCTTTAAAACAAAGGCTGTATATTTGTTAAGGTATATTTACTAATTCTGCCCTCCTGATTGGAGGAACTTGTATATATGCTTTTTAGATATAGTGTCA
>Ga0255039_10000661_pt1 | contig 11191 bp, 17 predicted proteins | sample BC1_12_1_MG_FD_181713 | JGI IMG/M metagenome (GOLD analysis project Ga0255039, IMG submission 181713) | Seawater microbial communities from Strait of Georgia, British Columbia, Canada - BC1_12_1 | ecosystem: Environmental > Aquatic > Marine > Strait | place: Canada: British Columbia | collected... | reverse complement strand
GCAACATTTCTGCCACCCCCTTATAATTAAAATGGTAAATCATCCACACCTACTGAAGCAGGTGCTTGAGTGTTAGTCTCTAGCGCAGCGTTAGCTGGTGCATTAACAGTATTTGTTTTACCGTTACCTAAATAAACTCTAGTAGTTTTTGCTTCTCTTTCTTCTTTAGATTGAGATACAATAATGGAAACGTTATTCCCATACTGGTCAACTTCATCATTAACAAAGCCGGTAATGTTTAAGTAACTACCTTTTTTACCTTTGATAATCTTAGACTTCTCAATTTTAGTTAAGTCAATACTTGCATTAAAAATCATAATATATATATTAATTGGTTAAACTTTGTAGTTCAGTTTTAAGTGCAGAACTAACACTATACTTTTGAATAACTTTATTCAAGTCTCCACCTTCCTGTAAATACTTAACAACCTTTGACCAGTTAGCTGAACCCTTCATTAAAGAAGGAATAGCACTTGTAGTACTGTGGTCGTTAGTAGCATCAGAATCTTTAGTATCGTCTATAAGTAATAAATTACCTAAAGCATATTTCTTAGCGTAGGAGGATGCAGAACCTGTCTGTTGAGGTGCTTGCATACCTTTAGCACCAAAGTCTATAAATGCTGTTGCATTAGACTCTACAGAGGAGCTAGGGTCGCTAGCATCAATCATCTTAGCTGTTGAGATAAGACAAGCTCTGTCTGCTATTTCTTTCACTTCTTCTGTAATCTTAAACAGCACGTTGTGCTTAGCAGCTAAAGGTTTAATTGCCTCTAGGATGTCCTCTGCACTTCGGTAGTTATACTTCCCAAATGCGTTTCGTTGATTCTTAGGAGCTTTTAACTCTGTTTGAATCTTCAATAGTTTTTCAGTAATGTTCATAATAAATAAATTAATCGGTTAATAAATCTTCTTTGACGATTTCCTTTCTGACTATACCCTTGTATTCATCAGGACAATCAGGGTCACACACCTCATATAGAAATGTTGTCAATCTGTCTATCTCTTTTTTGTAATCTGCATTTTTAGATTCTAATGCAGTAATCCTCATAGTGAAGTAAGAGGATAAGTCGTAAAAGTGTTTCATCTTTGTTATTTTCAGCTAAGGTACAAAAAATATGTTACCAACAGAAATTTTAACAAAACTTTAACATATAGACAAAAAAAGAGGGCTACTTAACTTCACCCTCCTTTCTACCAAAGAAATAATGTCCGATTACTTTGCAAATATACAAAAGGTTACGCTATTAACCAAAGAGATGGAGGTTTTAAATCATCATTATCTACGTGAATATAATCCCTGTGTATTCCAATTCTCCTAAATCCTACCATAGAAACAGCCTCGACAATCCTTAATCTGAATTTAGAGTTCAAACATCTTATATGAGCAGCTCTACCAATCAAGTGTGAGCTTGCAGTTGAAGCACACCATATATTAGTGTTGGCATACTTTGTTCTATATCCACTAAGTATTTTAAATTCTAGTTTAGCTATATCTCTAGCTTCATCTAACATTTCTATAAATTCCCTATCCATATATTTATAGCCACTACCAACTTTATCAGGGGAATCGAATTCATCAAAAGAAAAATATTTGTAATCCATATTGCTAAATTAAATAAAATATATATATTTGCAAAACAGTAGCAGTAAATCTACTATAAAAATTACAATACTTCAGTTGAGATAGCCTGTTGGATCAGATACTTTTAGATTGTTTGTTTTTCTAGGGGGGCTTTTTCTTTTCTTTCTTTTTTCTTCTTTAGTGTTGTTCTGCTTTCTTTCTTTTCTTTTAAAGCTATTTAACCACTGTGTTTAACGACCCTGTCCTCTATATGTCTTAGAATAGTTCTTAGAGGTCTTTAGAGAGCTTGTTTTAGACTTAGAGTGTACTCCCTTACGTTTAACTTTATTACTCTTGTTATAATTGTTTATTTGAAGTTTTGCCATTATTTATGTTTTGAATTACCAAAGACTTTCTCTACTCCTCTTGAACCGAAATATCCACCAATAACGATTGATAATAACCCTGTGATAGAATCTAAAGGATAGTTAAGATACCATCCTATAATGTAACTTACAGTTAAAAATACTAATACTAATGGTCTTACATTAGAAGCTAACCAAGAACCACTACGAGCATCAGCAACCCATCTACGAGTAGTACCATCTATTTCAGCACGTTCTAAATCAAGTTTCTTTAGTGCTACGGACTTATCTTCCTCTGACATTCCAGAACCCCCTATAATAGCCTGTATTACACTTCCTGCTAAAGTATCCCCTGCTACTGCTTCTACAACATTAGGTATTTTGTTTAAGAGGAATTGTCCTACTTGGGTATCTTTAAATTTCTTTTTGTCAGACATAAGGTAGTGCCTACGGTATTAGTAAGTCCAAACAGAGTTTGACTTGGAGTCATCTGTATCACAGTGGATGAATCCTTTTGCAACTCCAATACGTTTAAATCCTGCTCTAATAAGGGCGTTAAGTATAATGTATCTTTCGTTTCCGCTTCCAACAGCAATATCTGCTGCAACTCCGATAAGGTGGCTTGAGTTAGGCACACCTCCGACTGTTTTGTTATGGTCTGCTGTTCTGTAACCACTTGTGATTTTAAAGGGTATTCCTGCAAGTTCTCTTGCGTGTTCAAGTTTATAAAGAAAGTTAATATCCATATTCTTACCTGAATTAGGTAAACTAGGACAGTCAAACTCTGATAAGGAAAAGTAATTAAGATTCATACAAATATATTATAGATTATTTTCCAAAGTACAAAAAATAAACCTATTCCAATAAACACAATTTTACCTTTATCAAAAATACTATCACTATTCCAACTAGTTTTAATATAATCAATTACTTTTGCTTTTGCTAATTCAAAATATATTTTTATCATAATTTACCTTTTGGGGGGTTATTTTTATTGTCAAAATCCATAGCTGCCTTTAGGATAAATTTATCCATCATATTATCCTGATTTTCTAGCATTTCTTTTTGTAAATTAATTACCATATTTTCAAGATTATCTTTAGCGGCTATTAGTAATTCTATTTGATTTTCTTTCTTCTCTAAGCTTTGTTTAAGAGCGTTTATGTCGTCAGGCTTACTACCTGTTATAGTAGCTACCGTTATTCCAATAGAGGCGCTTATAGTACCTATTAGCATCATTACAACCTCCTTATTTGTATCAAGTACAGGAAACTGAATTAAAGCTATAATAAGTCCAATAACAAAAAGGAATATTAGCAACGAACCTACATAACTTCTTATCTCTCTCGCTACTCCATTTTTTGGCAAATTCATTTTATCTTCTTATAAATACTGATTGAAGTATATCCGATAGCTAATACTAAAGATACCGTTTGTAATACTGGGTTTGCCTCTGAAACACTTAACCCAAGTGCGAATATATTAGTAAAAGCTATCTTCAAATCTTGCATTATGCTATTGCTAAATAAATGTATGTTCCTCCTGATGCGTTAAAATCTGCAGCAGAATTTGTCCAAGTAAACCCATCTGAATTAAATTGTAATCTTTCTGCATCCCCCGCCTCTGCACTTGAAAGGTTAGGGAATAAAGGTCTGTCTTGAACTCTTAAATTATCATATATATTCCAATTTCTTGATGCATTTGTTTGTTTTACTAATAAAAATCTTGGTTCAAATCCGTCTGTACCATTTGAAGTACCATCATTAGTAGTGTATATCCTGTTACTTGTTGTTCCGTTCCCCGTATAACTCCCTATCTTCTGATAACCATCTACTGAATGGAAGCAGTAGGTAATAAAAGGAACATTTGCAGTAAAATACCATTGAGGATTTCCAATAGCTACAACCGTGCTTGTTGCAGACCATTTGTTTGTTCCATAAGCTGTAATAGCAGCATCAGAACTATTTAATTTTAAAGCAACATCAAATCCATTTGAAATAGCACTTGTGTAGGTGTACCATTCTCCTGTTTGACCTGTAAATTTAGTTATTACTAATTCAGGAGCTTGAGATAGTCCGTGACCAAAATTTAAATAACCACTTCCATCTGATTGTGTAGAAACAACACTAAACCCTGCAGCAGGATTCGCACTAACTATACTTGTAATACTACCATCTTGGTTTATAGTAGAGTCGTTAGATGCTTTCCAAGCCCAAGCAACGTAATCTTGACCGTTCATATTTGTGCCTTGATAAGTATTATCAGTACCACGATACGCAGTAAATCCATCTGATAAAAATGAAGAAACCCCTCCATTAGTAGAATATGTACTAGCACTTGATTCAGAACTTGTGGTATTTGAATGTAATGCTTTGGCTGTGCCTGTTCCTCTTACAGAATCATATAAATAATGATTTACCGCTACATCTCTATTCTTTACCCACACTAAATCAGGCTGAAATCCAAAGCCTGTAACAGGTAGAGTATTGCCACCAGTAGTACCTGTCCCCGTATAAGTAACTACGTTAAAACTATTAGCTAACTCTGGTTCTGGTTGTACGTTCTCTTCAGCAAATGCCATATAAATCCAACTTACATTATTGTCATTAAACGCTGCTCCTGTAAATTCAAATCCATTAGATAAAAAGTTAAGTCCACTTGCGGCATTAGCTTCAGTATTAGAATTATTAGGTCTTAAATTAGAATTTCTTGGGTCTGTTAAATTTCTTTTGTTATCTACAATAAACCAATCTGAAGTATCGTCATAAGCTTTCATCATCACAAAAGCTGGTCTAAATCCTGTTACAATATAATTACCACTTGCTCCAGTTCCATCATAAGAACCTATTCTAGAGTATCCCTCTACTGAATGGAAGGCGTAGGCAATATGAGAAGCATTATTCTCATTGTCGTTTGTGTCGGTGTCCAATGTAAACACATCATCTGTTGGTAGAGTGTTGTTAAATTGTCCAGATACAGCAGCAATATCTAAATTTAAATAAATTGCTTTCCCTGCACCAAGTACTGCTGCAATACTTTTCCAATGGTGTCCTGCAGTGCTCAGTTGTTTAATAAGGACAAGTTCTGGTGCTGAAGATAATCCGTGTCCTACAGTTGCACCATTTGTACCATTACCTGTGTACTTCACAATACTAAACCCTGCATCTACATTAGCTGATACTTGACTGTCTATTGTACCTTCTTCGTTTAGTACGTCAGCACCTCCTGCTTTCCAGTTCCAAGCTACAAATTCAGCGTTTCCTGACCAAGTTCCTCCAACAGCACCATTTACATTGTAATTTCCTGCAGTAATATCACCAACAGTAAAACCATCTATATCAAAAGATTTTAAAGAATAATTTGTAGCTGTATAGTCAATCTCAGGAGCAGTTGAATCGCTTCTTAATTCTCTTTGAATTCCTCTTACAGAATCAAACAAAGCGTGATTATTGCCTGACGAACTTCTGTTTTTAATCCAAGTAAAATCAGGCTGAAAACCTACTCCTGTTTTTCCTTGTGAAGTTGTTCCATCTCCTGTATACAAAACAGTATTAAAATAATCTGTAGGCACAATAGTAGGAATACACTGTACTTCGTTATAAAGTGTTTCTACTTCTGTAGCTGTTATTGCTCTGTTGAATATGCGTACTTGGTCTATTTTGCCAATCATATTACTGCTTGTAACAGAATCATCCCCACCAAGTATTGTATTTTGATTTGTAATAATGTTTTCTGTACTATTCCAAGTACTATGAGATGCGCCATCAGCATATAAAGTCCAACCATTAGAGCCATCTTTAACTACAACGACGTGATACCAATTATTAGTAGTTATTACAGGAATATTAGTTGTTGAAAGAGAGTTTGTACTACTTACATTTATTTGAAAGCCTCCCGTAGCAGTAACATTAAAAACAAATCTACCAGTTACGCTACCTGTGTATTGAGAAAAAAGCCATCCAGTAGAAAGAGAATTAAGATTAATCCAAATAGAAATTGAAAAAACACTTGCAGGTAAAACCGCTGAATTTAAATTTACATAACTTGCACCACCATTAAAATACCCTGCATTACCAAACTTACCTGCTACGTTGAAATTAACATTAGTAGCAGTCCCATCATAAGAACCTGTTTCGTCTGTAGCATCAGACATTTTATAATATGCTACACAAGAAGTATCTCCTAATATTTGAACTGTATCTGTTGTACAGGCTGCCCCTGCTCCTGTTGCAGTATTAATAATTCTTTTGCCTAACATATCTTAAATTAAATTATACTAAATCTTCACTTGGGTAATACGCAAACGTATATCTTAAAACGCTCTCTACAGTTTCTAGTGCATCAATAGCATCTACAAATCCGTTAGCCTTTGTAATAATATCCGCTCTTTCGGTAGCAATATCAGTAGGAATATCAATATCTCTTTCTGATTTTCTAATTACATACCAGTCAGTTGGTTTTAGTAACCTTCCTGCTTCTTCGTTTACCTCTTTCTTTTTACCTGACTTTAATTCGTCAATCTTGTAAGTGCTTTCAGTAGTTACGTCATAAGTTGGTTCTCCATCACTATCTAATACTGCTTCTCCATCTTCATCTACAATAGGTGTTTGTACCTCGTAAGTAGAAGCAAAGTCAATATCAATTACAGGATAAGTAAATACTTCGTTTTCGCTATCAAACTCAATAGAACCTAGTCTTTGACTAATACTATCGTAGCTTGGCTTAACAACATCATAATATCCATAACCCTTTAGCTCTTCAGTAGATAGTTTGTTGAAGTTGACTATTGTGGTGTCGTTTATAACGTGGTTCTTAGGGAGCCTTCTATAAGTTGAAATGTGTCCGTTGAAATCTTTTGCTTTCATAATTTATTATTATTCTTGTGAAATTGAGTACCAGAATGAAGAAGAGGATTGTGCTACAATCTGAATAAAATTGTCTACGTTTTCTACAAAACTTCCAGCTATTAACTTACCGCCAGTAATTGAGAAGCTACCAGTTCCTGATAAGATAAGGTCTTTTGTCATACCTATATCTGCACCAGTAATAGTATAAGCAACCGTTCCTGAATTTGTTCTTGTAAATATTTGATGTGAATCAAAAGCTAAAGCAGTTCCAGTTCCTGAATCAAGAGTAGAGAATTGAGCTCCTAGTTTAGCGTAGGTAACTCCATCATTTGCAAGTTTATCAGTTGTAACCCCTAAGTCTTTTATTTGTGCAGCATCACCACTAACTTCTATAGTTGAATCGTCTACACTTAAATTCAAAGTGACAGCTCCTGCTGTGCCTCCTCCAGAAAGACCATCACCTGCTGTTACAGCAGTAATATCTCCTTCAACTCCTGCAACCCAAGTAAAGCTGCCATCTCCATCAGAAGATAGGAGGTATCCTGGTGTACCGTTATCTGCTACATTTAATTGCGTTGCTCCAATCCCATTATCTGCGATTGATAAAGTAACCGAAGTATCTGCTACGCTAGTTTTTTCTAAAGGTGCTGTTGCTGTTATATTAGCTCCTTCATAAACTTCATTTGTGTTAGAAACTACCGCAGTAAACGCATCAAAGAGAGTATCTCCATTACCCTGATCAGCAGCTCCAATAGCTATATTTTGTTTTCCCATTTCTTATTTCTTTATATTTGTGTTCTATCTGTTGTGTATAATGTTGTGTCTGTTCTATAAGCTGTTGTATCAACTGTAAAAGCATCCACAAGTGTCCAACAAGTAGGTGCAGAAAAATCAGGAATGTAGTTTGTACTCCAATCTTCATCAGCTCCCCAAGAAGAGTCGACTTCCATCTCACAATATACTTTTCCCCAATTTATATTATTAGCCATATTATTTCTTTACAGGTTCGCTATTTACCTTTTTTAAATAACTGTTTAATTTGATTTCGTTTTCTTTTTTAGGCTTATAACCCTTTTTCTTTCTGTTTACTACAATACCCATCCAGTAAAGTTTATATCCCTGTGTGGATACATACCATCATCTTGGTTTGTTGTAAATTCAGGGAATAGATTACTATTGAAATTCATATAATCCATAAACCTTTGAGTATAGAACTCAGCAGTTTCTGTTGCGTGTTCTGTAAGTGTAATTATTTCATCTTTATCTACAGATACAGCATTCTCTGAGTTATGCTTATAGATACCTCCATTTGATATCTGATATGCTGCATAAGGAATATAAGCAGCTTGACTATACCAGATAAGCATAGGCTTAATATAGTCATTAACCAAAGTTAGATAGTTTCCACTTAGAGTATTTGCAATAATATCAGCTTGTAATCTGTTATATAGAGCAGTTCCTAAATACTGTTGAATATTTGTATCTTGTGCTACTTCAACAAACTGTATCAGTTTATCAGCATCAATATTGCCATCAAATATTGACTTTCTTTTAAGCTCTTTTAATGTTATAAATAATGCCTTCATATTATTCTTCTTCTGTAATTTCTATTGGTTCTGCATCTACCTCAAAATCCAATATTTCTTCCTCAGAAAGCTCAACTTTGTCAGAAGATAACTTCTCACCAGTCTCTTCTTCTCTCTTGATCTTAGTAGCGATATTGTCTAGTTCAGTAAATTCAATCGGTTGAAGTGTCGTAAAGTATAAATCAAGCATAATACCGTTAAAGGAAAGTAATTCCTTAAAAGCATCTATTAAAAGTGCTTGGAATGGTCTAATAACTATATTATCCATAAGAATAGAAGCGGTTCTAAGTTCCTCCGCATTATTCCCAAATCCTGTATTATCTTTAATACCTAAAAGGATAGGTGATACGACTCCGTGTCCTATCATAATTTTCTCTCTACTCTCTGTGGCTAAAAATTCGTATTGAGCGTGAGCATCAGGTAAGTGAATAGGTTCTACAGTAGATTGACTATCTGAATCCTCGTTAAAGGCCAATATAAATCTACCAGCGTTTGAAGAACCACTGAATTTATCATAAATCTTTCTCTCTATAATTTCTTGAATCTCATCAGTAGGGATTCCATTATTAAAGTTCAACAATAAAGAAGGCTGTAAACCGTTCTTAATATTGTTTAAGTGATAGTTAGACACCTCTTCCTCCAAAGAACAGTACTGTAAACATCCTTGGTAATCAACAGGGCTGTAGTAGTAAAATCCTGTTCTGTAAGGCTTCACACAATATATTTCTATATTTTCACCTTTAGTTCCGTTCCTATAAGAAGGTATTCTTTTAGGTTTATCACTAGGCTTTATATTTATCCAATCTGGGTGATAGTAATAACCTTGAACCTTACCGTCCTTAGCTTTTTCAGCTCTTAGGGTTTCCATAGGAAAGTGATACAATCCTGATATCTCTTTCTTACCCTTTTTATATACAACCTGAATAGCAGCTTGACCCAATATCTTTAGGTCGTTAACCATTCTTCTAACGTCTTTAGGAGCTAGGATAGCTTGCATCTTTCCAAACATCTCAGGCTTCTCTGTAGAGTCTGTTGCGTTTAAACCTCTACCGTAAATCATATCTACGATACCGTTAATACATCTTGAGTTTGTTGGGCTACCTAAATACTTTTCAATAAGCTCTGCAAAGTAGTCATTATCGTCACCATATTCTACCCAATCGTAACGCTTACTTTCAGTTACGCTAGGCACTTCATATCCTGATAAATTCAAGACTCTAAGACTAGAATCGTAAGATTTCTTAGGAGTATCAACTGGTCGATTTCTTTTTATATTTTTTCTGCTCATATAATTATATATTGTTGCTCTTCCGTTTCAGAATCGAACTGCTCGTAATCTCCTGTGTTTAAAGTGTGAGATACAGTGTCGTTAGTTTGTGAAGTGCAATATATTTTGTCTCTATACAATAAAGTTGCTCCTTGCTTTAGCTCTATAGAATAAGAACTTTCATCAGTAAGAATACTAAATGTACATTCTATATCTAAAAAGTTACCATTAATGATTGAAGTCAAATCTGTTAACGTCTCATTCTTTTTAGTTCCATCTTCTTTAATCACTAACTGTAAATCACTAGCTTCTATATATTCTCTAGGGATAATGCTTAGTGTTTGAGGATCTGTATTTGGTAATAACCTTATCATATAATTATAACTAAATAACCTTATTTCTGTTCACAAAAAAAGGGTAGCATTTCTGCCACCCCTTAATTATCAAAATGAAATTGTATTAAGAGTTTGTTCCTTCTACAATAGTTGCTGTTGCGCTAGTCATTCCTGCGAAAGGATCAGCAGCAGTTGGGCCAGATACAAAGTTAGCAGGCTTTACTTCCATACCAGTAAGGGTAAGTGTGTAACCACTTAAATCTCCCATAGCAGCTCCAGTGACAATAGTTCCACCAGATACATCAGCTCCATTTTCAAGACCCATTAAAAACACATTACCGTTGTAATCTTCAACAGCAACGTGAGGATGTCCGTAAGCCAAGAGTTTTATCTCCTTATGATCTTCCTTAGACAACTTCTTTAGGGTAAGGTTTAATGTTTGCTCAAAGAATGTTGTTCCATTCTCTCTTGAGGAATTAACAGCTTGTTCGAAGCTACTATTTCCTTTTAATTCATATTTGTAAGCAGAAAAAGTTCCTGTCATATCGGTAATCTCATCATCTGTTTGAGTTACTGTTCCTAAGTCTGAATAGTCAACAAAGTAAACAGCTTTAAGACCACCAACTACGTCTTTACAAGGTTCTTTTCTACCTTTTGTTAAATCACAAGCCATATTATTATTGTATTAAAAAAGGGTAGGTAGGCTTTTCGGCTTACCCACCCCTTTAAGTTAATTAATTGTTTCTACTAGATTCCGTAAGATACGATATCTCCTACGATTCCGTACTGTACACCTGCAGTAAATCTCATTACAACTCTTACGTTTTGAGATCCATCTAAGTCAGCCATATCGATTACTTTTACTTGGTTGTAGTCAGATAATAGACCTGTACCAAAGTATAAGTTAGATTTTTCAGCAGCAATTGCAGTGTTATCAGCAAGTCCGTTTGCAACAAAGATTTTAACTCCGTCAAAAGTTAAACTTCCGTTGTTCCACCACTGAGTTCCCATAGCGTTTGTACCTGCAGCTCCTAAACCAGAAGTTCCGAATCCACCTAAAGCTCTTACATAAGCTCTAGCGATATTTTGAGATACATAAAGGTTTAAATCTTCACTTCCGTAGATAGTAGAAGGAATAGCATCAACGATACTTCCTAATTGTGCAATTACGTTTGCAGCATCTACAGTAGTACCTGTAATTTTAGAGGCACCTGTGTGAGCAACATCTGC